>Ga0209816_1000911_pt1 | contig 22467 bp, 19 predicted proteins | sample CoawatmetaG01DNA_FD_187509 | JGI IMG/M metagenome (GOLD analysis project Ga0209816, IMG submission 187509) | Marine microbial communities from the West Antarctic Peninsula - Coastal water metaG017-DNA (SPAdes) (version 2) | ecosystem: Environmental > Aquatic > Marine > Coastal ...
TGATTTCGCCTACGCAGGTTTTGCGCGGCGGAGACAGAGTGGAGATTTATCGGCCGCTCACCGCAGATCCCAAGGAAGTGCGAAAAGCACGCGCTGAGCGTGCTAAGGAGCGCCGGCAGCAGGACACGGCAGACTGAACGCGGCCAGCCGCGCTATTGGTAGGTGGATAGTTCCGAAGCGGGTTCTGATCCTGGCGGAGTTGGCGTTGGAGCGCCGCCTGTTGCCGCCCAGTCCGCTGCAACAAAGTCTCCAAATACGTTAACAAGCGTGTCTTCGTTGAACTCAACCGCGAGTCGAGATTGATCGAGAACCGTTGATCCATTGCGTATCATGAACACGTAATCCCAGCGATTGCGGTTAAAAGTGTCCTTAACCAGTGGAGTGCCCATAATAAACTTCACCTGGCGCCGACTCATGCCCGGTTTGAGTTGATTGACCATCTCTTGGGTGACGATATTGCCTTGCTCGATATTTATTTTATAGACACCAGGAAAGCCGCAGGCGCTAATCAAGGCCAGAGTTAGGGAGATCAACAAAATCCGCATGGGATAACACTTCCACTTCCAATATGAGAATGGCATCATACCCTCACTAGTCAGCACAGAGAAGCCCCTCGGTTATGGTTGAGCAAAATCAAGAATTACGCGATGCCGGTTTAAAAATCACTTTGCCGCGTGTCAAGATTCTGCAGTTATTGGAATCTTCAGAACTCAATTCACAGCATTTGAGCGCGGAAGAGGTCTACCAGGCGTTGCGCGATGCCGGGGAGGATGTGGCTTTGGCAACAGTTTACAGGGTCCTCACGCAGTTCGAGGCCGCGGGTCTGGTTTCTCGCCACCACTTCGAGGCTGGCCACTCAGTATTTGAACTGGCCAAAGGTGAACACCACGATCACATGGTCTGTGTCGGCAGCGGGGAGGTCGTAGAATTTACTGATAAGGTGATTGAGCAACGCCAGCACGAGATCGCTAAAGAACGTGGTTATGAACTGATTGATCACTCCTTGGTGCTCTACGTCCGCAAAATAGAAGCGACCTAGCTTTCCAGCATTTCCCGCGCATGTGCTAGCGTCTGCGGTGTAATCTTGACACCGCCCAACATACGGGCAATTTCCTGCACTTTGTCATCATTGCCCAGCTTTTTCAGACTTGTTTCGACGTAGGTGTCACTGCTGGTTTTAGACACCTGCAGGTGGTGGGTGCCCTGGGACGCCACTTGGGCGAGGTGGGTAACGCATAACACTTGCGTGCGCTCCGACAGCGTGCGCAGTAATTTACCCACGACTTCAGCAACCGCTCCGCCGATGCCGACATCGACCTCGTCGAATACCATGCTGGGAACGGTAGCGGTGTTGGCTGTCACGACGCCGATGGCCAGACTGATGCGTGAAAGCTCGCCGCCCGATGCAATTTTGCCCAGCGCTCGAGCGGGCGCACCGGGATTGGTACTGATGAGAAACTCAATGTCCTCGCTGCCGTGCGGGTGAGGGTCTTCATTTTTCAGGGGTAGGAGAGCAATCTCAAACTGACAGCCGTCCATGGCCAGTGAAGCCAAGACCGAAGAGGCATTCTTAACCAGTTTTTTTGCCGCGCTGCGCCGTTTTTTACTCAGACGCGTTGCGTTGCCGGCATACTGTGCCATCAGGTCAACCATCTCCAGGTTCAGCTGTTCGATACGTTCGCCACCGCTTGCCAAGCCCTGCAACTCGTCTCGCAGTGCCTGGTGCAGCTCAGTCAGTCGCTCGGGCATCACCTTGTGCTTGCGGGCGATATCGTAGATACCTTCCAGACGTTTTTGCACCTCGCTCAGCCGGTCTGGATTAACCTGAACGCTGTCGATATGTCGCTGAATCTCGCTGCAAGCTTCGCCCAACTGAATGGCCGTAGATTCCAGTAGATTTCTGGCGTTGATCACAGCAGCGGTGGCATGGACGTCTCCTACGAGTAATTTCAGGGCCTGCCGCGCGCCTGTCTCTTGATCATCGCAAAGCGCCAGCGCTTGATGGGCGCCCTCCAAAATCTCTTCTGCATTGGCCAGTCCGTTTTGCTCCTGTTCCAGCGCAGCCAGTTCATCCAACTGCAGGCTCAGTACATCAAGCTCTTCCACCTGATAGGTCAGCAGCTGTATGCGGCTGGTGTGTTCATCGGTCGACCCGGCCAATAACTCGAGTTCGCGTCGCTTACGCAGCCAGTCCGAAGCACATTGCTCAACGTCACGGGTGAGGGACTTGTGCCCGGCATAGGCGTCTAGTAATGATCGCTGTACCGGCTTTTGCAGGAGTGACTGGTGGGCGTGCTGGCTGTGGATGTCGATCAGTAAGGCGCCCAGCTCGGCGCAGTCCTGGAGGGTGGAAACGCTGCCATTGATATAGGCGCGACTGCGCCCATCGGCGGTGACGAGCCGCCGTAATAAGCATTCATTGCTAGTGTGCAAGTCGCGATCTTTTAGCCAGGCAATAGCCAGGGGGATAGTGGTGACATCAAAATTGGCGATAATTTCCGCGCGGTCGCAACCGTGGCGTACGGTCTTCGAGTCAGCCCGATCTCCGAGGCATAGCCCCAGTGCGTCCAGCATAATAGACTTGCCCGCGCCAGTCTCGCCGGTGATCACTGTCATTCCTGAGAAAAATTCCATATCCAAGGAAGAAACAATGGTGTAGTTGCTGATGCTGATTTGAGCGAGCATGAGAGACTGTCTTTGGGCTTTATCACGATCTTAGCATGGAATATCGACGGCCTAAAACCCGTTTTTCTAAAGCGCATAAGGTGACTTAATATGCCATGGCTCAAAGCCTCTACCGTCAATTCTGCTTGCATGTGCCACATCGCCTGCCGGTTAAACATCAACGGCAGACAACTAATGTTGCGTGTATTTCTTTGTAATATCTGTTTGCTGTGATAAATATGTAAGGGTGTCAATTTTGGTTGGAACCTATGGCGGCAGGAGTAATTTCAGAGCGCGCTAGCATTCTGTTAAAGACATTGGTCGAACATCATATTCAAGATGGTCAGCCGGTTGGATCCAGTACCTTGCTCAAAGTGGCGGGGCTGCCTGTCAGTGCGGCCACTATCCGCAACGTGATGTCCGATTTGGAGGAGCGGGGTTATCTGCAGTCGCCTCATACGTCCGCGGGTCGGGTGCCGACGGCTTTGGGTTATCGCCTGTTCGTGGATACCCTGTTACAGATTCAAGCTCCGGAAGACGATGCTGTATCCGCGCTGCGCGCTGAACTGAATCCGGACAAGTCTGCCACTGAGTTGGTGCAGGCTGCCTCCTCGCTGTTGTCTAATATCACGGCCCAAGCGGGTCTGGTCACTGTGCCTAGTCAGGAGGCGAATCAGTTGCGCCAAGTGGAGTTTTTGCCTCTTTCCGGCAACCGGGTATTGGTGATTCTCGTGGTCAATGAGCGAGAGGTGCAAAACCGCATCATCCATACGCAGCGGCCCTTCACAGAGGCACAATTGCGCGACGCGGCGTCCATGGTGAACCAACGCTATGCAGGGCAGGCTCTGAATCAGGTGAAGGAGCGGATACTGCGTGAAATGCGCGAAGCCCGCAGTCAGATAGACAGTTATTTGGAAGATGCACTCGATTTAGCCAGCAAAGCGCTAGATCAAGAGGGTGATGCGGAGGAGTGTATGATGGTAGGGGAATCTCGGCTTCTTGGCAGCGCTACCGCGGAGGAAATGCCCACGCTGCGCGATCTATTTGAGTCTTTTGAGCAAAAAAAGGATTTACTGCATCTACTGGAGCGCAGCGCGCGTGCTGAGGGTGTGCAGATCTTTATTGGTGAGGAGGCCGGTTACGACATATTTGGTAACTACAGCGTGGTCACTGCACCCTATAATGATGGTTTCCGGACATTAGGCGTGCTGGGGGTTATTGGTCCCAAGCGTATGGAGTATGCCCGCGTTATCCCCATTGTCGATGTCACCGCCCGGATGCTCAGCTCGGCGCTTTCAAATTAGCGACGTTCACTTGTCAACTCACCAGCGGGCAATCACGCACCTAGAATTCTTATAAATTCCGTCCAGAAAACCTTGAAATGCCTCCCGCTGACCCCATATCCCGCTAACGATTCCGGATTGCGTGGCTCTGCAGAGTTGCTCATCAGTAGTCATCATTTTATAGGGAGTGCCAGCGTGGCTAAACAAGACCCAAATCAGCCAGAGAACGACGAACCGCTTGATGTCGTTGAAGAAGGAGCAGCAGCAGCGCCTGAGGCCACAGATGATGGTCAAAACGGCGAAATGCTGCCTGCGCAAGAGCAGATAGAAAAGCTCGAAGAGGAGCTAGCGACTGCAAGGGACGCGGTTCTTCGGGCCCAAGCAGACTCTCAAAACGTCACCAGAAGGGCGGAACAGGACGTGGAAAAGGCGCGCAAGTTTGCGCTGGAACGGTTTTGTGGTGAATTGTTGCCGGTGGTGGACAATCTCGAACGTGCTCTAGAGGCGGCTATCGGTGACAGTGACATCGTTAGACCCATCGCCGAGGGGGTAGAGCTGACGCTGAAAAGCTTCCATGATGCGCTGAAAAAGTTTCATATTGTGGCGGTAGACCCTGCAGGAGAGCCGTTTGACCCCCAGCTGCACCAAGCCATGAGCATGGTGGAAAACGGTGACGTAGAACCTAACACTGTGATCGCGGTGATGCAGAAGGGCTACACGCTTAGCGGACGGCTTGTGCGCCCTGCGATGGTGATGGTCAGTAAAAGTCCAGCGGGAAACTAATTTGAGCGAATAGGCGGTCTTTTGCACCTTTTTAGGGTGTAAAGGGGGTCTTTAGCCCTTGAAATTAGCCAATCAGGGCCAATATATAAAACAACGTAATTGAGAGCAGCGGTTTGATCCGCGACAACAAACTGGAGATAGACAATGGGTAAGATAATTGGAATTGACCTTGGAACCACTAACTCCTGTGTGTCCGTTATGGAGGGTGGTAAGCCTAAGGTTATTGAAAATGCTGAAGGTGATCGCACGACTCCCTCAGTGGTCGGTTATACCGACGACGGTGAAATCCTCGTTGGCCAGAGCGCCAAGCGTCAGGCCGTCACTAACCCGCAAAATACGCTGTTCGCGGTCAAGCGCTTGATCGGTCGCAAGTTCAAGGATGACGTTGTCCAAAAAGATATCTCGATGGTGCCTTACAAAATCATTGGGTCGGACAATGGCGATGCCTGGGTGCAGGTAAAAGACGATAAAATGGCGCCGCCGCAGGTCGCTGCCGAAATTCTCCGCAAGATGAAGAAGACGGCTGAGGACTATCTTGGTGAGGCGGTCACGGAGGCGGTGATTACTGTCCCTGCCTATTTTAATGATTCGCAGCGACAGGCTACAAAGGACGCCGGAAAAATCGCGGGCCTAGAGGTGAAGCGCATTATCAACGAGCCGACGGCAGCAGCGTTGGCGTATGGCATGGATCAGGGCAAGGGCGATCACACCATCGCGGTTTATGACCTGGGTGGCGGTACCTTTGATATCTCCATCATCGAGATTGCCGAAGTTGATGGTGAGCATCAATTCGAGGTGTTGTCCACCAACGGTGACACGTTCCTCGGCGGTGAAGACTTTGACATGCGTCTTATTGAATATCTCACTGAGCAGTTCAAGAAGGAGAGTGGCATCGATCTGCATAGCGATCCGTTGGCTTTGCAGCGGCTCAAGGAAGCGGCTGAGAAGGCTAAGATCGAGCTGTCCAGCGCTCAACAGACAGAGGTTAATCTGCCCTATATCACCGCTGATGCATCTGGGCCCAAGCACATGGTGGTGAAATTGAGTCGCGCTAAACTGGAATCGCTGGTGGAGGACTTGGTGACTCGATCTATGGAGCCGGTGAAGCAGGCACTGAAAGATGCGGGCCTTAACCCTAGCGAAGTGAATGAAATCATTCTGGTCGGTGGACAGACCCGTATGCCGATGGTGCAAAAAGTGGTGGCGGATTACTTTGGTAAGGATCCACGTAAAGATGTGAATCCAGACGAAGCCGTGGCTGTGGGCGCCTCCATTCAGGGCGCGGTGCTGTCGGGTGACGTGAAAGATGTGTTGTTGTTGGATGTAACGCCACTGACCTTGGGTATTGAGACCATGGGTGGTGTAGCCACGCCGTTAATTGAGAAGAACACCACAATTCCGACCAAGAAATCGCAAATCTTTTCCACCGCGGATGACAACCAGTCGGCGGTAACGATTCACGTAGTGCAGGGCGAGCGTAAGCAGGCCACGGGGAACAAATCACTGGGTCGATTCGACCTGGCCGACATCCCTCCAGCACGGCGTGGCACGCCGCAGATCGAGGTGACTTTCGATCTGGATGCCAATGGTATCCTGCAAGTGTCGGCTAAAGACAAGGCAACGGGCAAAGAGCAGTCTATTCGGATCACGGCTTCTGGTGGTTTGAGCGACGAGGATATCGAAAATATGATATCTGATGCTGAGGCCAATGCTGAGACCGATGCGCAGTTTGCTGAATTAGTGGAATCACGCAATACCTGCGACGGACTTGTCCATGCGGCGCGAAAGACTGTTGAAGAGGCAGGGGAGCATGCCAACGACGAGGAAAAGGCCGCTATCGATGCTGCCATTGCTGAGGCAGAAGAAGCGTTAAAGGCAGACGATAAGGACGCTATCGATGCCGCGGCCGCCAAGCTAACCGAGGTCACAGGGTCGGTGGCGCAAAAGATGTATGCTGCACAGTCTGAGGAGGCCGCCAGTGGCGGTGATCAGGCGGAATCTGCTACAAGCGACGACGCGGTTGATGCAGTCGATGCGGAGTTTGAGGAAGTGAAGGACGACAAAAACTAGTATTTGACGTCCGTGCCAGCGTAATGGGCGATGAGTCTATTACGTGACAATACTAAGACTACGCGGGACATCAGTGCCCGCGTAGTCATTTCAGAAAGAGCTGTAAAAGAGCCGTAAGAGTTTATGTCAAAACGTGATTGCTATGAGGTGTTGGGCGTCAGCAAAAGTGCCGACGAAAAGGAAATTAAGAAGGCTTATCGTCGCGAGGCGATGAAGCATCATCCGGACCGAAACCCTGACGACCCGGCCGCAGAAGAAAAATTCAAGGAAGCCAGTGAGGCCTATGAGATCCTTACGGACGCTCAGAAGCGGGCGGCTTACGATCAGTATGGCCATGCCGGTGTTGACTCGAATGGCGGCGGCGGTGGCTTTGGTGGCGGTAATTTCAGCGATGTTTTTGGCGATGTGTTTGGTGATATTTTCGGCGGTGGCGGAGGAGGGCGTGGTCGAGGTGGTCCTCAGCGTGGGTCTGATTTGCGCTACACCCTGGACATTTCTCTGGAGAATGCGGTTAACGGTGCTACGGTTGAAATTCGCGTACCCAGCTTAAGTGCCTGTGATGTCTGTGATGGCTCCGGCGCGAAGAAAGGCAGTTCGCCGGTCAACTGCAGCACCTGCGGTGGCGCGGGCCAGGTGCGCATGCAACAAGGTCCTTTTCAGGTGCAGCAGGCGTGTCCTAGCTGTCGAGGGCGCGGTAAAACTATTTCCGATCCTTGTGGCACTTGCCGCGGTCAGGGAAGGATGGAGAAAACCAAAACACTGTCAGTCAAAGTGCCACCTGGTGTCGATACCGGTGACCGAATCCGTTTGTCGGGTGAAGGAGAAGCGGGACCAGAAGGTGGGCCTTCCGGCGATCTGTTTGTTCAGATGTCAGTCAGGCAACATCATCTCTTTGAGCGCGATGGAAAAAATCTGTATTGTGAGGTACCCATTACCTTTGTGGAGGCGGCTCTGGGTGGCGATTTAGAGGTGCCCACGCTTGAAGGTCGGGTTAAATTGAAGATACCGGCCGAGACCCAGACGGGTAAACTGTTTCGTCTGCGGGGCAAGGGCGTAAAACCGGTGCGGGGTGGCGGTGTGGGTGATCTATTGTGTCGTGCAGTGGTCGAGACACCGGTTAAACTCAACAAGGACCAAAAAGCATTGCTGGAGCAACTGCGCGGTAGCCTAGGAGAGGGTGGGCAAAATCAATCTCCTCGACAGACGAGCTGGTTCGAAGGCGTGAAGAGCTTTTTTGATGATATGAAAACATGACAACACGGATTGGTATTACAGGCGCCGCGGGGCGCATGGGTCGGACCCTGATCGAAGCGATTGGGCAGGCCGATGGCTTGGTGTTGGCTGCCGCTATCGAGCATCCCGAAAGCACGCTGGTTGGCGCAGATTCCGGTGAGCTGTCTGGGCAGGGGAAAAATGCCGTAGCCGTTGTTAGTTCACTGGTAGACGTGATCCATAATATTGATGTGTTAATTGATTTTTCGGTGCCCGCTGCCACCATGGCTAATCTTGCCCTGTGCAGCGCCAGCGGCGTTGCTATCGTTATTGGGACCACCGGATTTACACCCGAGCAGCAGCGTGATATCGAGCAGGCTGCGAGTGTTTTATCAATCTGTAAAGCATCCAACTTCAGCACGGGCGTTAATGTGTGTTTTAAACTGCTGGATATGGCCGCTCGAGTGCTGGGCGACGATGTCGATATTGAAGTGTATGAGGCGCATCACCGGCATAAAATCGATGCACCTTCCGGCACAGCCCTCAGTATGGGCAAGGTGGTTGCCGATGCGCTGGGTCGTGATTTGGATAAGGTTGCCGTGTATGGGCGTGAAGGCCAAATCGGAGCGCGTGATCGCAAGACCATTGGCTTCGCCACCGTCCGCGCCGGCGATATTGTAGGCGACCATACAGTCACCTTTGCTGCCGATGGCGAGCGCGTAGAAATTACCCATAAGGCTTCCAGCCGTATGTCCTTTGCGCGTGGAGCAGTCCGTTCTGCTGGCTGGCTAATAGGGCAGAAGCCAGGTCTTTACGATATGCAGGATGTACTGGGCCTCTAGCACACACACCCGAGACGACTCTGCATGGCCCGCGCTGGGTCTGTCGGCGGTTTCAATCGCCTCCATTCAGCGAAGCTAAAAGGCATAATCGAGCATTCACAAGGAGAGCAAGTGACCGACGACATAGTGAACATAGATGAAACTAATGCTTCTGCGCTCCTCATTGAAGAATCCCATAAACGCCCAGTAGTGGTCGATTTTTGGGCCGAGTGGTGTGAACCCTGCAAGGCATTAACGCCTCTGTTGGAAAAAATCGCCACGGAATATCAAGGCGCCTTCTTGTTAGCTAAGGTGAATGCAGATGAGCAGCAGGATATTGGTCAGCAATTAGGTGTGCGCAACCTGCCCACGGTGATGGTGATTCGGGACGGGCAGCCTGTAGACGGTTTTGCCGGTGCTCAAACGGAAGCGTTTATTAGAGAAATGTTGGCAAAGTATTTGCCCAAACCTTGGGATGCACTGGTAAAAACTGGGTTGGAGGCGATAGAAAGAGGAGAGTTTAACGAGGCTCTTATGCCGCTGCGTCAGGCATGGACTGACTCTCAGCAGAGTCATGATATTACGATGACGTACGCTCATGCCTTGATCGAAAGCCTGCGGTTGGATGAGGCAGAAACATTATTAGAGGGTGTGCGCAGGGCAGATCAGGACGCAGCTTATGAGCAACTGCAAGCGCAGCTAGACATTAAGCGGGAGGCCGCAAAGTCGCCGGAGGTTGAGGCGTTGGAGCTGCAGCTAGCCAATAATCCAGATGACCTTGATGTTTGCTATCAGTTAGGCGTGCAATATATCAACAATGGACAGTTCCGTGACGGCATGGAACATTTTGTCAGCATACTGCGTAAGGACCTCAATCACGGCGAAGGGGCAGCCAAACGCATGCTGTTGGAGTCTATTGCATCACTGGGTAAAGGTGACCCGTTGGCTGTAGAGTATCAGCGGAAACTATACAGTCTGTTGCATTAAGACTTTCATTACAGATACAGTGTGCCTGGCTTCATGAGGCACCGTATTTTTGGTCAGCAGCGCCAAATAATTATTGGCAATAAGTGTTGCCACGAGGCGCAATGCGCTGCTGTTTTCGATGGTTAAACGACCACACTAACTTAAGGCTAGCCAAGCATGGCTATTATTGGAGATTATCTATGAAACTGGGCTTTCTGCTGGGCTATTCCGGCAAACAAATTCAAATACCAATGGAACTGATACATCAGGCGGAGTCGATGGGCTATGATTCTGTGTGGACCGCGGAGGCTTACGGCAATGACGCGGTGTCCACTGCCACTTGGATATTAGCGCAGACTAAAAAAATCAGGGTGGGCACGGCCATTATGCAGATGCCCGCTCGATCTCCGGCTATGTGTGCGATGACATCAATGTCGCTGCACCAGTTATCAGGCGGTCGGTTTATTTCAGGCCTGGGTGCTTCTGGGCCGCAGGTGGTTGAAGGCTGGCATGGTGTGCCTTATGGCAAGCCGGTCACCCGGACCCGTGAATACATTCAGATCATGCGCAAGATAATGGAGCGCGATGGCCCAGTGGAATTTGATGGTCAGGTTTACCAGCTCCCCAATAAGGGACCTGGCACTACTGGACTCGGTAAGCCCTTGAAGTCGATTTTGCAGGGGTGTCCTGAGATCCCTATTTACACCGCGTCCATTACGCCTGCTGGACTCGCGTGTGCGGGTGAAGTTGCCGACGGCGTGTTCCCAGTTTGGATGGATCCTCTGAAATACAACATCATAGGCGAGCATCTGGACAAAGGATTCGCCAAAGCGGGGAATGGCAAGAGCCTAAAAGATTTTGATGTCGCGCCATTTGTTGCGGTTGCGGCAAATGATGATTTAAATGCTGCCTTTGATTCTCTGCGCCCATGGCTGGCGCTGTATATTGGAGGCATGGGTGCCAAGAATAAGAATTTTTATCACGACTATGCCACGCGGCTTGGTTACGGTGATGTGGCCACACGGATACAGGACTTGTATCTCAGTGGTAAGAAAGAAGAAGCTCAGGCTTTGGTGCCCAATGCGCTAATTGACGAAGTTGCGCTGGTAGGGTCACACGGAAGAATCATCGAGCGATTGGCGCCCTGGAAAGAAGCCGGCAAACGCGGCGAAGTGGGCTCCATGCTGTTGAGTGTCGCGAACCCGCAGATCCTAGAGCTGTTCGCAAAAGAGATGCTGTGAGCCGGCTTACGGTCTCATTAGTGGCTGCGCTCTGTGCGCAGCTGTCTTCGCCATCTTGTGAGCTGGATCGCCAGCAATAGAGGTTGTTAGAACACCACGTGGATACAGCAGAGCGCTTTGCGCGCACCATACTGAATGGCTTCGAATCTTATTTCGCAGAGTTCCAAAATATAACACTGGCGACGCGAACTCGCTTTGAGAATGCTGACTGGTCTGGAATACGGCAATCATCAATCCAACGCATCGATCTCTATAAAGCAAAAACTCAGCAGGTCTATGAGTTCGTAGAGCTGATCGCGGGGCAAGATCTCCACGATTTTGAATTCTGGCGGGAAGCACGCGCGATATACGCGCAGTTGATTGTCGGGCACAGTAATTTTGAAATAGCCGAGACATTTTTTAATTCAGTTTATTGCGCAGTGTTCAAGCATCGAAAGATTCGTGATGAATATGCTTTTGTGTTTTCTCCTCATGGTGATATGCCCGCAGTAGATGTTAAAAATATTTATCGCAGCTACAGATTAGAAGGCTCTCTTACCGCTGTTCTCGAAGCATTGCTCAACGATTATGCTTTTGCGATTCCCTATGAAGATATGCACAGGGATATTGAAAACATTCGAGAGGCGATGCTAGAGAGCCCTGAATTCTGTTTCGACGAGGAAGAAGCCGTCGAAATTCAGGTCCTCGAGCATCATTTTTTCCGCAACAAGGGCGCCTACATCGTTGGGCGAATATTGTCTGGTGATCGATCGATGCCTTTTGTGTTGCCTGTCTTGCATAATCAGGCGGGTGCAGTCTTTATCGACGCGATCTTGTTTGGTTCTGATAACGTCAGTGTACTGTTCAGTTTTACTCGGTCCTATTTCCTGGTAGATGCCATGAGGCCTGCTCAGTGTGTCTTATTCCTTCAGGAACTTATGCCAGCAAAACCCATTTCCGAGATTTACAGTGCCTTGGGGCACAATAAACACGGAAAAACCTATTACCATCGTTGCGCTTTCAGACATATGACAAGTACCAATGACCAGTTCAATATCGCACCCGGCATTAAGGGTATGGTGATGAGTGTCTTTACCCTGCCATCCTACGACTTTGTATTCAAAATTATCAAAGACAAGTTCACGCCGCCCAAGGATATGACGCGTGAGCAAGTGAAGGCCAAATACACGCTGGTCAAAAGGTGGGATCGTGCTGGCAGGATGGCAGACACTCAGGAGTTTACTAATCTGGCATTTGCCCGGGAACGTTTTTCGGATGAATTGATGGAGGAGTTGCGCGAAGTCGCCCCTTCTGTGATTGAGGAACACGGCAAGGCACTAATTATCAAACATGTGTACGTAGAGCGCCGTATGACGCCGCTAAACTTGTATCTTCGCAGTGCTACAGATGAACAAGTGGCGGAGGTCATGGATGAATACGGTAATGCCATCAAGCAGTTGGCCGCGGCCAACATTTTCCCGGGCGATATGCTGCTTAAGAATTTTGGTGTGACGCGGCACGGTCGAGTGGTGTTTTATGATTATGACGAAATTGTCCCGCTGACAGACTGCCACTTCCGTATCCTGCCCAAGCCTCGCACGGAAGAGGAGGAGATGGCCAGCTCGCCATGGTACTCGGTAGGTCCCAACGATATCTTCCCAGAAGAATTTCCGCTGTTTTTCTCCGGCAACCAGCGCGCACGCAAAGTGTTTGATACCCTACACAGTGATATTTATGAGGCTTCATTCTGGACGGATTTACAGGATAGGATTCACACAGGACATGTCGAAGATTTTTTCCCTTATCGGCGCGAGTTTCGTTTTAATCGTCAAGCCAACCCTATTTCGGAGAGTCTCTGATGGCCACTATTTATCTCGTGCGCCATGGTCAGGCGTCCTTCGGTGCTGAAAACTACGACAAGCTCTCCGATTTGGGGTGTCGACAGGCGGCGGTCGCAGGGGAGTATTTTCGTGATCAAGGTATACACTTTGATGCTGTGTATAGTGGCGATCTGTCGCGGCAGCGCAATACAGCCCGATTAGCCATTGCCAGTCAGCCTGCAGAAGTACCCCACCATATCGATGTCCGCTTTAATGAGATCAAAAATGACGAGCAGTTAAAGTATCTAACGCCTGAAGTGATAAAAATTAATTCGAAGATTGAGGCGATGGTTGATAAAGGGTTGAGCTCGAGCAAGGACTATCAGAAGGTGATTGAAGCCGTATTCAATTACTGGGTTTCTCCTGCTTGTAATGATGCTCGCCTGCAGAGTTGGGCTGAATTTTCTGGTGGTGCCCGTCAGGCCATGACGGATGTGATGCAAGAGCAGGGAGCGGGTAAAACCATCGGCATTTTTACCTCTGGTGGCACGTTGGCCACTATTGTTGCGCAGATACTAGGTCTAGACGGCGGAAAAACCTACCAACTTTATGAACCGATCTTTAATTGCTCGGTGACACAGCTGTTTTACAGCAGCTCCAAAGTATCACTGTCGTATTATAACGATAGCTCTTTTTTACAGGTGTTGGGTCAGCAGCAGGGCGAAGCACTACTGTCCTATCGCTAACGAACTGCTAGAGACGCTATGGAAATATCTCTCATAAGGCACGGTGAGGCTGCGGCAACTTGGAGCGAGTCTGCGGACCCCGGGCTCAGTCATCTTGGCCAACAGCAAGCCGAGGATGCCGCTGAAGCTCTGCAACCTTATGTCGACGGTGACACATTACTGTTTAGCAGTCCGTTACAGCGTGCTCTTGAGACGTCTGTGCCTCTGGCCAGGTTGTTGCACACGGATGTGATCGTAGAGGATGTGTTTCGAGAAATCCCTTCGCCTGTGCCGTTAGCTGAGCGCCAGGTCTGGCTGCGTCAATTTATGCAGCAGCAGTGGGTGGGGCAGGGAGATGAGCTGATCGCATGGCGGGCTGCGGCGCTGCAGCGGCTTCTGGCGTTAACTCAGCCGGCAGTCATTTTCACCCATTTTTTGCTTATCAATGCCGTGGTCGGAGAGCTGCTTGATCGGCCTGAAACGCTATGCTGTTGGCCCGCTAATGGCTCTATTACCCGGCTCCGCCACAATGGTACAAGCCTAGAGCTGATCGCGCTTGGTGATCAAATACAGACGACTGTTAATTAGGTTCGCGTATACGCTGCAAGGACTCCTGAGCTGTTGAGGCTACTAGAACCCCGTCGCGCGTATAGAACGAACCCCGACTAAACCCCCGTGCACCTGCCGCGATCGGACTGTCCAGACAGTAGAGTAAGTAATCGTCTGCTTTAAAAGGTTGATGAAACCACAGGGCGTGGTCAAGGCTTGCCGCCTGAATATCCGTATTCATTGCGGTGTAGGGATGAGGCAGTAGTGCCGAACCAAGCAAGCCAAAGTCCGAGATGAAGGCCAGTAGGGTTTGATGTCTAGTGATATCGTCTCCGAGATCTCCCAGCGCGCGAAACCAGATCTGCTGCTGTGGCTCCTGCGGTTGGGGGTTAACGTAGTCTCGCGGTCGCACATGTTTACGCTCGATGGGGTGCAGCAAAGGGGGCTTTATGAAGCTAGGGTTTTCTTTCGCTAACCGAGACCAGCGGTCGAAGTCAGATTCAAGTTCCTCCGGTGGCGGTACTTGCAATGCCTCGAACTGGTGCGATAGGCCGGGTTCTTCGATGTGAAACGAAATAGACGTACTGAAGATGGCAATGCCACCCTGTCTGGCGATGACATTTCTGGTGGCGAAGCTCTTGCCGTCGCGAATCGGATCCACTTCGTAAATTATTTTCTTTTTGGGATCGCCCGGGCGGAGGAAATAGGCGTGCATCGAGTGAGCAAGCAAGCGTTTCTCTACGGTGTTTATCGCTGCATTAAGAGCCTGCGCCAGCACCTGCCCACCGAACACGCGCGACGGACGGTTAGGGCTGTCCCCTCTAAACAGATACGTATCCATCTGCTCCACCTCAAGAAGCATGAGCAGTTTATCTAAATCGCTTGCCACAAATAGACTCCATAATGTTAGCTGGGTAGTTTTTTAGCCGTTTTTGCGCGGTCGTAAGCCGTTAAAAAAGACATCAAAGTAGTCGATCGCGGCGTCATCGATGCTGTCAACTTTGCGCCACCGTTTGATGTCCATAGCAGCGTTTCGGGCACCTGTAATAAGATGTTGCGCTATCAAGGTATTGATTGGGCGCACACTGCCGTCTTTTATCCCTTCGTTTAAAAACGCGCCAAAGTCTACATTATTCTTATCAGTGCGCTTGAGTATCTGGCGTCTGCGTTCCATCGGTAACGCCGTGATGGTGTTGTAACGTATCAAGGGGCCCTCGTCAGAATTCTGCACATAGAAAACACGGCGACATGTCAGCTCTGCTTTTTCCAAGCCCGTACCTGCAAGCTGCGGAGACTGCGTATGAATGCCCTCTATGATATCCAGAGAGAGGCTGTAGCAGTGAAACAGCAGGTCTTCCTTGTTTTTGATGTGGTAGTAAAACGCACCCTTAGATACATGCAGGTGTTCGGCAATTTCATCCAGAGAGGTGCCGGTAAACCCCTGCGTGTTGAAAAACCGAGTGCCTGTTTTAAAGAATGCCTCCTGCTTCAGGCGATTTTTCGCCTCCCGATTAAAGTCCTCCGGGCACACTGATTCCTTTTTTTCATGAAAAATTTTGAGGGGAGAGTGTGGCACCCCTCCGCCGCATATGCCGTTGGTAATAATGTCTAGGGCCTCATTGGCTATAGTCCTCACCTTCTCTCGAGGAATACTGTGTAGCCAAGAAAATGTCCAGTCTACGGATCCCACTATTGCGCGCGTAGTGGATGTGGGTTCGCAGGGTCTGATGGAGCCCTCCGTGATACCTTGGCGGATATACTCTCGCAGGCGTTTGAACAGCCGTATGTAGCTGGCCTCGACGCGTTTGCGCTGGGTGCCTTTCAGGGCAGCAATTTCTAGTAGGGCGGCGATATGAAGCCCCTTACCTTCTTGAGCTGCAAGCCAGTTCTCGAAATGTTGGAGGAAATAGGTCGATATTCGCTTCATCGCCCCAGCGTGGCGTTTCTCGATCTGATCGAGGTCTGCGTGATGAAGCTCGAGAGCGCCCATGTAGCATTGGTAAATAAGGTCGTCCTTGCTTTTTACATAGTAGTATAGGCTGGTCTTGGTTAAGCCCAAGCTATCTGCAACATCATGTAACGTGGTCGCGCGCGAGCCTTTATAATTGAATAGCCTGGCCGCTTGCGACAAAATCGCGATGCGCTTCGCATCGTGCTGGGCACTGCGATTAAACGGTGAAGTGCTAGCGCTGTCATCGGAAAGTATGTCTGCTTTCATTCGAGGGTTCCGGCGGGGTAGGGTGACGGACCTACCGCTGATTTTATAATTCCAACTTTAAGTATAATGTGTGAGGTTGTCTATACTGGCGTGCGGAGTTTGTTATCTGGCAAGTCCATTTGTATGTCAAGCCACTTGCGGGAGCGATAGCGATAAAGCAGCAAACTCGCTTTGATGGCGTAGTCTAAAATCATCACTGAGAATATCCAGTAAACCGAAAACTCAAGCCACATCAAGATCAGCGCCGGGATCAGACGCCCGAAGATAATGCCGCAAAAGGTCGCAATCAGCGGAAACCTTGTGTCGCCTGCCCCGCGCAAGGCACCCCCTAGGGTAAATTCACAGGCCATCAGCGGTTGGGCCAGAGCAATGAGATACATGAACACGACTGTCAGTTCAATAACTTCAGGATCATCGATCATAAAACTTGCCAGTTCTTCTGCGAACGTGGCGAGTAAAATGGATAACAGAATCATCGATGCCAGTGCCATGCGCAGCGAGCGAGCGACGGCCAGTATTGCAAGGTCCGGTTCCCCGGCGCCCATTTGCTGACCCACGAGAGTGGCAGTGGCGATGCCAAAGCCAAATCCTATGACAATCGGGAATGCCACTAGGGTAATGCCGATACCGTAAGACGCGTAGGCCGCGGTTCCGTAATGCGCAACGATGGCAAAGAAAGCGAGAAAGGCCAACTGCACGATGCCCTGTTCGACAACCGGGGGTAGGCCGATCTTAATCATCTGTTTTGATGTTGCCCAATCGATACTTTTTCGTTTTGTCGGCTTTAGATTGAAATGACCGCGCCACCAGGCAAAAAAGAAAGCCATGGTAATGATTGCGGCGCCAAAACTGCCGCCGAGGGAAACACCCGTAACCCCGAGTTTGGGTAGGGGGCCGATGCCAAATGCCAGCAGGTAAGCAAAGGTCACATTGAAAATAGAGCTAAACAGCAGAAACCACAGGGGTGTGATGACGTTCCCTGTCGCCCGAAGCGCGGTGCTTAGCATCATGCTGATGGCAGAAAAAACGTTGAACAGCCCCAACCAGAAGATGAAGCTGGCCGCGAGAGCCGTCGTCTCCTCGTCTAGACCAAAGATCCCCGCGATAGCCTCTGGCGCCAGCAGTATCGGTATACTTAGCACAGCCGCCAGTGCGACAGATATCACAATGGATGTCCATGTGACAATCTCGGCCTGCTTGGCCTGCTGTGCTCCCCAGCTACGTGCAACCATGGCGGTGCTCGCCACCGATACACCCATCAAAATCGCCTGAATCAGAAAGAACACGCGATGACCGGTAGTCACCGCCGCCACGGAGGACGTACCCAACTGAGCCACGATTTTAATATGCAGTAAACCCACCGTTGTAAACAGTAGATTGGAGAGAATATTGGGCCATGCCAGGCGCCAAACAGACCGGTTTGTCGAGGTTGGCTTATTGGGTGGGGAAGCGGACACGTGATGCACTCATCAACTGAGGCGATATTCTACCATCTCAAGACTGAGTTAAGCAGCTCATGTCATGCTCAGACACTCGGCGTGGCGAAAACAATCTTCAGTATGGTCATTTACCATACCAGTGGCTTGCATATACGCATACATGATGGTCGGTCCGACGAAAGTGAACCCCCGCTTTTTCATGTTTTTGCTCAGCTGGTTAGAAATGGCGCTGGTCGAAGGGACATCGCGCATTGAGCTCCAATTGTTCTGTACGGCCTGGCCGTCGACGAAGTGCCATATATACTCTGAAAAACTCCCCCATTCCTGCTGAACTTGCAGAAAGGCTCGGGCATTTTTTCGCGCGCCGTACACCTTGAGCCGGTTGCGGACTATCTTCGGATTTTGCAGCCGTTCATCCAGCTCTGCATCACTGTAATGGGCAACTCTTTCGGCATCGAAGTGGTCGAACAGCTCACGGTAGCCATTGCGCTTACGCAGTATGGTAATCCAAGAGAGACCGGCCTGGGCCCCCTCTAGAACCAGAAATTCGAACAGCGTACGGTCATCATGCTTCGGAACCCCCCACTCTGTATCGTGATAGGCAACATAGAGCGGGTCATCGCCGCACCATGCACAGCGTTTTTTCATCGCGTCGATTGCCATATCATACTCACTATCATCGCTCCTGAAGCCTGCGCTCTAGTCTCAGAGTGATGGTGGCGGGCATTGTAAAGCTGTGCCAGACTATCTCCTTTAATCAGCGGTGACAATCCAATGACAGATACAATTTTGTACAGTCGCAGTGGTCATGTGGGTCGCTTAGTGCTCAATAATCCACAACGGCATAATTCGCTGGGTCGTGAGCAGTTGGACGGTATTCAAGCCCGCTTGACCGAAGTGGCGGCTGACAGCTTAGTGCGCGTATTAATCGTTTCCGGCGCGGGCACAAAAACATTTTGTGCAGGTGCGTCTTTGCAGGAGCTGAGCGACGGGCAGATCAGTGATGATGCCTTTCAAAAGATGACATGCCAACTGGCGGACTTATCTGTTCCTACCGTCTGTGCCATGAATGGTGATGCCTTCGGAGGGGGAGCAGAGCTTGCCCTGAGCTGTGATTTCCGTATTGGAGTAGAGGGGACTCGAATGAGAGTGCCCGCCGCCGCGATTGGCCTTTGCTATCCGCTAGCGGGTATAAATCATTTTATTCGATGCCTCGGCGTGAGGTTAACGAAGCGGATACTGGTTGCCTCTGAAGAGTTTAATGCGAACGCTCTGTTAGAGATTGGTTTTTTGGACCATCTAGTGCCGCCGAGTAATCTCGAGGCCTTTACAAATGACTTCGCTGGGCATATCGCCGACCTCGCACCCTTGGCCGTGCAATCAATGAAGCATATTATTGGACTGGTTGCCGACGGCGGCGTTGACCCTGAAATCGTAATGAAGTTGTCGAGGGTGTGCCTAGAATCACAAGACCTCAAGGAAGGCTTTACTGCCAAACGCGAGAAACGCAGACCACTATTCATTGGCCAGTAGTCGATTACGGCTTTCGTGCTAAAGGTCTGTGGCAGTTTAGCTGTCGATCGAATGCCATTCAGGGTAATCCCAGTGCTTCCAGCTGTTATATTCCGGCAGCTTCGGGTTTCAGACGCGCTATGCTGGCCGCACTGCAAGCCGTGAGACAGTTGTCGGCTATAACAATAACATTGAGGAGGCCTGCTTCGCTTGTCCATCCATTGCACTCAAGGCGCGTCCAAAATACGCTCCGCTTTGCAGCGTTATTTGTTCAATTTTATGCTTGAAAACACCGGTCAAACCGCTGTATAACGATAATGGAATAATTAAATTTGCAGGCATGGACAAGCTATTATTGCAGTAAGTAAGCTGGACAGTGTGTAGCTGTTTTCTTTGTCTCAGCATTGTTACTTCATACGGTAAAGGATTTTAGCGAAACTACAGTGCCGTTCTCGCGCGAGAACGTGATAAACCCTCCCAGTTTTTTGACTATTGATTGTATGAGGGCGATCCCAGAATTGCCTCCCGTAAAGCGCCCGGTATGCATTCTTTCGCTAGTGCCGCTGTCACGAACGGATAATTCAAGATTCAACGTTTTCGGCTCTTCGACAAGGCTTGAAGTCATGGTTATATGGATGTAGTTCGTTGGTGAGTCAGACTCAAAAGCATGCTGGATACAGTTTTCCAAAAGTTCGTAAATGATGATCGATAACGGTGATGCCAACTCGGCAGTAAGCGGCGTGGAGGAGACGTCATTTATGGTGATAATAGTCGCTGCGCTGACAGATGAGTTGCTTAACAACTTAGTTAGCGTCGAGTCAGTATATTTTCTGAGATTTGCGACGGGCCCTCCGGCTTGATAGTAAAGAAAATGCTCCAGAGTCAATAATGCAGCTACTTGCTTTGAGCCCCTTTGCGCGAAATTCTGTTGCATCTCAAACGGAATACCGCGAATCGGATGCGATATGCAGTCGTTCATTAAAGACAATATTGTCTGGCTATGATGATACGCAGACTGAATGAGCTCGTCTTGTAGTTCGAGTTGCTCCTGCATTTCGTCGTGAGACCTGTTCTCGGATTCAAACATTTCCTTTACAATCTGACTGGATCTTTTATTTTTCGCGGAGCTCTGATAGCTGCGATGCAGCCCCCAAATAAAAAAGAGCGTTAAAATAGTATAGAGACAATACGCCCACCAGCGAGCCCAGACCGGTGAAAGCACGAGAATATTCAAAGTGATCCCGTCGCGGTTCCATATGCCGGCTGAGTTCGCGCCTTGAATACGAAGGACATAATCGCCTGTTGGCAGATCTGCATAGGTAGCCGTATTTTTGGTTCCGCTATTGATCCAGCCAGCATCAAATCCCTCAAGTATATAGCGAAATTGACTGCGCTCAGAATGGATGATATCCAGAACGCTAAATTGAAATTTAACGAAACGGTCGCCGTGATTCAATACAAGTGATGTAAGATCAGACACTGGGCCTAGGTCTCTTTGGGCCTGCCCTGGAAAACTAATATCAGTGAGCCTCATTTGCGAAGCTGCATTATCGATCACTACTTCATGCGGGCTAAATCTGTTGTACCCGTTTACGCCGCCGAAATAGATGCGGCCGTCTTGGTCGGTGAAGGAGGCACCAAGAGTAAAATCTCTACCTTGCAATCCATCGCTTTTAGTAAATCTTTTTATTAGGTGGCCTTCGCGATCAAGTTTGACAATTCCGTTATCGGTGGAGCACCATAGATTATTCTCTGAATCGATTTCTATGCCATATATGGTTGATGTCGACAGGTCGGCACCGTCCCTTGGCCTCGTTAAGTAAAATGCTTTTTTTTCTTGGTCAATCTGTCGCCAGATAAACAGTCCGTGGTCTTTTGTTCCTATCCAGATATCATTATTTTCAGCTTGTGCAAAAGAGTATATGACCGGCCGCATCGTCTCGAGTGGAAATTTAAATAGTGCTTCAGTAAACTTATCAATGACGGGGTCATAAAGATAAATTTTGGAATTAGAAACGGCCAAAAATATTCCCGTTCTTGCGCGAAATAACCCGGTGATAGATTTATCTGCCAGAGATCTATTTTCGAAATAGGAATGATTTCCTTCAGGAGTGACAAGAAATAATCCATGGTTATAAGTTGCGATCCACATGCTTTCTTTATCGATGTCTGGCAATATTTTTGTAATCGTCATATCGACCGAGTCCGTTGTCTTTGGCGTCCAGTAATGCCCAGACGTACTGTCGACTACTTGAACGCCATTTTGAAGAAAACCTAACCAAAGGTCGTTTTTTTTCGCTGATATCGTCACAACTCGCTTATTGTCTGAAGTATGCGGATCTGCGCCTATTAAGAATTGCGAATGACTATTCTTAGCTTCATCAAAGACGTACAGGCCAGAGTATGTGCCGATCCAAAGGCGACCTCGGTGATCCTGCTCAAATGTAAGTACATCGTTCGCTACGCCGCTATTGTGAAAGTCGAACAACTCGAATGGGGAAAAAGATAGCGTGCTCAGCCCATGAATCGTGCCCACTAGGACGGAGTTCCCATCTTGAGATAGGCAGAGGATTTCATTGTTTGACGGGGCGGTGTTCTTCTCGTCTAAGCTAGTCAGGAAGGATAGATGTGCGTCGGAAGCGAAGATTCCTCGGTCAGAGCCGATGATTAAAACATCTTCGTGCACCAAAAGAGCCGATATATACCCTAGTTCATCTTCGTTAATTGAGGTGTTTATCCATTGTTCCCGTGTCTCCATATCCGATACGGCAAGATTCCCTGTGCTGGTACCGACGATCAGGCGCCTAGCGGTTTTTTCGACAGCTGTTACGCTTGAATTCTTCGGTAGGCCAATCTCTTGGAGGTTAAAGGCGGCGACGCTTTGTGTTTCAAGATCAATGATTGCTAGACCTTGAGTCCCTCCGACCCAAATATTGCCGAGTTCATCCTCAACAAGTGCTTGTGGTTTTCCGATTATGTCGATTAGCCTCGTTTGGGAAACCCAATCAACAGCGTTATTAAATCTCGGGTTATAGAGAATGAGTCCACGCTTAGTGAGCACCCAAATATCGCCACGGGTGGAAACGAGTAGGCGAACTAACCTAGTGTCATCGTGGCCTCTGGGAGGGCTAAGTGTCCGAAATTTTTCCGCTTTTCGGTTCCACGTTAAAATGACGCCGCTGGCT
>Ga0209816_1000915_pt1 | contig 22318 bp, 19 predicted proteins | sample CoawatmetaG01DNA_FD_187509 | JGI IMG/M metagenome (GOLD analysis project Ga0209816, IMG submission 187509) | Marine microbial communities from the West Antarctic Peninsula - Coastal water metaG017-DNA (SPAdes) (version 2) | ecosystem: Environmental > Aquatic > Marine > Coastal ...
AGGCTTGCCTTCATGCGCTTATCGAATTTGGCATATTGCCGGTTGACTGCGCGTTTGATACGTTTTGGGATGTCTACGCCGCCTCGGCGAATTTCTTTCTGAATAATCCCTTGGAGGCCGCTCAAGCATTCTGTTAGCCCTTCTCGAAACTCTGTTTTCTGGTCAAAATTTAGATCCATCGCGACAAGATGAACCTGCAGCTCGGGCTTAAACCAAGGTGGTAAATCATTCGCCTTAATGGCGGATTCTGCCTGGCCCAGACTCGCTAAAAGCGTGAGGCTGAGCGCTAAGAAAGTGTTGATTAACGTTCCGCAAATAGGTTGGCTGGCTGACTCGTTGGTCATAGGGTCTCTCCTAGGTTGTCAAAAGCGCAGGTCTGTATAAATCCGCTGTTTCAAAAAAATCACATTACCGAAACGAATGTCTCGAACATTCGAGAGATGTAATCACGGCAAGTACTAATAGTGATTTCTTGATCGTTCCAGTTCCCAGCTGGTTGTTGTTCGTTTAAAAGTTAACGCGATAAAGCGCAATTTACAATATGTCTGTCTAGGGAATGGGTCCGTAGGGGCCAGAGAACGTTCCCACCAATATCTTACAAGCCCTTGAGAAGTTGTCTGCTTGTGTGGCGTGGGGCAGTCTGAGATTATGCGAGTGCGCTCGCTAAGCGACACCTGCCCGCATGCGTTTAAGTGGTATGGCTGCCGATCTTTTAGTCTCCTAAGTAATCAATACGGCCGTCTGTAAGCCATCAGACCAGAACCATTACAGTCATTGACCTCTAAAGGATCACCACGCCACAGTGTCTTAAATTTGAATTATCATCAGCAATAACCTACATGATCGTTCTTCGGAAAATGTGGTTTATAATTCTTGTCTTCCACCTCAACTTTTAGGCGCTTCTGCGATTAAGCCGTTAACTCAATTATCTTGATCCTCATAAAGAGGAATCAATCGATCACTGCCAATAGCTTTGGCGATGTTCTGGTGATAGCTGATAAGCGCTGGTTCATTGCGGCCAAAAATTAGATTTGGCAATGCGCCGCTTACAAGATTGCTATGTATTGAAACGCTTTGAGGAAAGTCTTCGTCCGTTGTGACCTGCCAAACAAGGTCTACGTTGAGTTTAGCCTTGCGCTCCGCGTCTTCGTCCATTGGGTTAGGCCAAAAAACATTGAGTTCAACACGGCAACGGTTTGCCCCCTCAACTGGGTAAACAGTCCAAAATTGAATGTGATCTACCTGATGAGTGAGTAAGACATTGGGCGCCAAAAGATATTCAGTTGTGCAATATGGCAGTATTGCGCCTTGCTCAGCTTCCGGCTTCTGGAACTCTTTCTCAATTGTTTTTCTTGGCGATACCAGATGAACTACTTCACCCATTTGCTCAGTGAGTGTTGAGGTCGAATAGTAATAGGGGCTGATAGTGTTTTTGTGCAGTGGTGCAATATGATAGGTCTCAGCAAAGCCGTCGATGAAGAACTTGTAGTTACATGGTAACTCAATCGTTCGACTGTCGATGTATTGTGTTTCCTCGATGTTGTAATTAGCGATGTCAGTGAGAGCTCCACCTAACAGCTCATACACCTTGCTCTCGATATCATTACCTTCAAGTAAAACAAAGATTAAGCCATCTGTTTCAAAGCACGATACTTCGGCAAGCTGGTCATAGCGGTCGTCACCCGCTGAGAATCCGTCGTGACTATTGGGGCGTGCAATTATTTTGCCATCAAGTCCCCAGTTCCAAGCATGAAAAGGGCAAGAAAAAGATGATTTGCTACCCTTGCCTTCGGCAATCCGGGCGCCACGATGTCGACAGGCGTTGATGTAGGCTCGAGCGAGCCCATATTTATCCCGGACAATTAGCAAGCTTGTATTTACGACCTCATGTGTCAGATAGTCACCCTGATTTGGAATCTGCGGAGTAAGTGCAACAAGTAGGGGGCGTTGCCTAAACATTACTTTAACTTCCAAAGCTGCCTGCTCTTCGCTGACATAGTGGGATGCAGGTACCTCCAAGCTGTAAGGCGACAGATCGGTTGTGCCGTTCGCCAAATGGATTCGTAAGCGCTCTAGCATTTCTTTTTGTTTCTCTGCGTGCACTTTTTTTGCCTCCTACATGTCGGAAAAGTTGTAGTAAATATGACCAAGCTTTTTACCGGAAGGCTTTCTAAGCTGGCACCTCAAATTCGTCAGTTAGCACCATTGAGCCATTGTGTTGTCAAGGCACTAATGAATGATTGCTTGATATTCTGATCATCAGCAATCACCGTACATGATCGTTCTTCGGAAAATGTGGTTTATAATTACTACCTTCAAGTCACTAGATGATTTAGACACAGTTAAGAGCCTGTCCAATGGCAAGGTGGACTTAACCATTGGCAGTGCATTAGACATTTTTGGGGGCCCAGGGGTAACGCTAGAACACTGCGTTAACTGGAATGAGCGCAACAACTGATAGTACTTCCCTTTTCATCTAGCGATCTAGTCCTGGTCGCCTAGTTTCTTTCTTATGCGCCTAACTGCCAGCAGGGTTGAGCAAAAAATTATAGGCGTGGCCAAAGCAATAATTAAAGCGTTACTCAGTGGCACATAGTCTTGAATGGGTAATGGTAAAATCATCAGCTTGAGCAGGTTCATGGAGTAGTAGGTGATTGCCACTACCGATAGGCCCTCTACGGTTTGCTGAAGACGTAGCTGTAACTTACTACGTTTGTCCATGGACGCCAGTAGCCGTTGATTTTGATCCTCAAGTGACAGCTGTAATTGCGAATGGAGCAATTCGCTGGTACGGCCAATGCGTCGTGAGAGGTTTTGTTTGCGCTTTACTACCGACACACAGGTGTTATAAGCCGGAATAAAACGTCTTACATGAAATTGTTTGAGTGTTCTAATCGTTGGAATTTTTTCTTCGCGCAGCATATCGAGTCGTGTTTCGGTCAATTTAAAGTAGGCCTCAGTCGCCGAAAACCGAAAGCTGTGGTCGGCAATTAATTTTTCGACGTGGCTTGCCTCAGCAATTAGCTCGGCCATTAGATTTTGCTCGTCTTCTAAAGTCTCTAACTTCTTGAGTTTTGCACTGGTCTTACTAAGGCTCTGTTCCAATAGGCCTATTTCTGGCAACAGTGCTCGCGCAGTAGGCAACGCCAGCAGAGTCATTGACCGATAGGTTGATATCTCTAATAAGTTGCGTACCGCCCTGCCTGCCTGGCTCGCATCAAGATCCTCATCAATGATTAGGGTTCGGCTAAAGCCATCACCGTGGCTTCGCATAGCTGTCCAGATTGTAGCGTTACCGTCATAGATTTTACTACCGATGAGCTTATGTCCATCGAAGTAATCATTCAGCTCATGCATTTCCGTTGGGGCCAATGATATCGGTCGCAGATCTATGTGATTAGCACTTATCACTTCACCTTCAATAGACCCTAACCATTGCTCACTAAGGTGTGCGAATCCACCCTCGAAGGTATTCCCGGTCAGCGCTTTATGACAAATTAAAGTGTAGGTGGAAAACTCGTTATGTCGCTCCCAACGCAGGTCAAATGCGTCTGCGCTTTGATAATAACAACTCACCCCCTCTTCTGGAGGAGGCATTTTGTGGAGAACGGCCAGTATCTTCAAGCCCTCTAACTCCATATCGCGGCCTGCGGGATTCAAGACCACAATATTTGACACTTGAGCGGGTAACTCCACCATCGGAAATGGCCGGTTATGGAGCTCTTCTATTAACGTATCTTTGAGAGAGTGAAACTTAATCATCGGGCCAAGGCCTCAGTTATTAGAGTTCTACCACCCGCTATCTCAGTACCAATTTAGCTTTCGATAGCGAAGGTCAATCCGGCGTTGGCTTGCAAACGCTCAATCAACTCAGCACCCATAACGGGGGCTGTGGTCCAAATACCGCTGGCACCTAAATCTGGATTTTTAATTAGACACACGGCGCTTTCGGCAATCATCTTAGAGTTTGACCCATAGCTAGGGTCTTTGTCGCCTCTAACATTTATACGCACAGAACGGCCATCTGTATGTTCCCCCACCATAAGCACTTCATAGTAGCCATGTCGTTTTTATACTCTCGGTAAATGAAGCGGATAATTGATCCAGCGTCACTCTTTGATAGATTCCACCCACGGCGCACGATTTTCTTCGCCGCCAAACGTGTCCGGGTCGAATATTACGTCCAGCCATGGAATTCCTTGGTCTGGTCTATACCCCCAGTTGTCTAACCTTAACTGCAGGTCTGCGACGATTTCAGTGTGTTCGGCGGCAAGATTATGTTTTTCAAGGGGGTCATTTATAATATGAAAAAGCTCTAGTTTTTCACTGTTTATCAATTTCCAAGGCCAATGATAAATACTAAACCCATCAATAAAACCTGAGATAACATAGTCTGGTGCTTCCGCAACGCCTCCCAGTAATCCCTGCCATTGGCTGCGGCCTCGAAGGTTATTGGGAATACTATCTACTGCACCAACGCCTTCCAAAATAGTGGGTAGCACATCCGATACGGTAAATGGCGCAGTGTACCGATCCGCTTCTAACTGGCCCGCAAACCAAATAGCTGCAGGAACGCGGACACCGCCTTCTCTTATTAGGGTCTTACCGCCCGGGAGTGGGCTGTTATCACTCGCGCCATCTAAAAATGCGCTGACAAGAAACTCCAACCCCGGTACAGGAATAGGGCGCCCAAAAATTCTTTCCAAGGTAAGCGCGTTACTCTGCATTTTAGATTGCAGTGCTGGGTCCTTATTCGGCGCAACAAGTCCTCCGTTATCACTCATAAACAAGATAATGGTGTTTTCCAGCATTCCTAACTCTTTATATTTCCGCAGAATTTTGCCTATTGCTTGATCTAACTCATCTACCATAGCGGCATGTATTGATCTATTGCCTTGCAGAGAATCGTATTTAGATATGGTTTTTACGGGAGCTTCATTTGGCAAGTGGGGCGCCTGAAAAGCCACATACATAAAGTTGGGCCTGCTTTTATCTCTGTTCTCAAGAAGAGTATTCACTTCATTAACTAATAGATGGGTAGCGTAGCCTTCTTGTCGCAGCACTTTGCCGTTACGGTGCCAGTCATAACCACCGCCATGAACCTTACTCCAATAACCTATGCCACCAGTTAAAGAGCCATAGGCGTGTTCAAACCCACGAGCATTAGGTAGTTCAGCACGAGTACTTTTACCTAAATGCCATTTCCCAACTAAGAAACTCTGATAACCAAGGTCCGCTAAATACTCAGGCATGAGCTTCTCTTCCAGAGGCAAGCTAACATTTGAATTCTTACTAATAGGCCTTATTACGCCTAAGGACGCTGGCGACTTACCGGTCATAAGAGCCGCTCGGGTTGGGCTGCAACTTGGTTGAGTGTAAAAACGGTCCAGTTCGATACCAGCCTGAGCTATCTGGTCTATGTTTGGAGTAGATATTTCGCTGCCATGATAACCAACGTCGTTCCACCCCAAATCATCAGCAATAAGTATAAGAATATTCGGCCTGTCTGCTCCGTGAGTCACAAAAGACAGAGAACAGGCTGCTATTACTGTTATTACGCGGTATATCGCTTTGCTAGATATCAGAGTGGCCATTGACCTTCCTTTTTTAGATTCTTTATTTTTTCTGTAGCCGTTAAACCAGAGGATGATTGTGATTTTGGCAGCCCTTGATATAGCTTTCGCGACTCTGCAGGGCCTCCCAGTGCGCATATACAGCTGCGCGGCTAGGGGTGAAAATATCTACCCAATCGCCTTCGTTAAGTCGATCGAAGATCACCATCATGCCAACATCTGCAAGGGTAAATTGATGCCCATAAATCCAAGGGCCACCGCTGCTAGATAACCGACCTTCAAATTCTTCGAGGTGGTCAGACATCGCAGCCCAAGATTCATAGATCATTTTCTGCCATGGCTTGAGGCGGAGGGTCCTATTTATTCCTAGCAAGCGCATTGCTAAGAAAAATACTGGTCGAATCTTCATTCGGTGAAACAACAAACCCTCCAATATTCTATGGGTGGGAACGTGTTTTATCATTGCAGCAAAATTGGAATAGTGAGTTCCGGCACGGCGTTTGCCGCTGTTTGCGTTGCATTGTTGATAGGGTCGTCGCCTAACGACGAGCTTTTAAGAAGCCATCGATTCATTATTAGGAGCTGAGAGTCATCCGCAGGAACTAATAAATTTTGTTTATCAACGTGTTCGGCTATATATTTTAGTTGTGCATGGGATCCGTAGATGGGGTTACCATTATGCAAGAGTGCTGGCACAGTAGCGGCAGGGTTGATCTTAAGAAATCCGCGACTGATGTTTTCGTAGCTTCCTGTTTCGATAAAATCAACGTGCTTACTGGTATAGGTAACATCGTATTCAGCCAAACACACCCTAAGCTTTTTGGAGCACAGAGAAAATTGGTTGTTGTAGAGAATCCATATGTCCTCGTGAGGAAGCTTAAGTTCTGCATTTAGGCCTACTTTAACAGGAAAAGTTTTTCGCTGAGAGCGCTCATAAAAAAGACATGCCGCCAGCATCACAACGCAGCTAAATAGATACAACATTTGATTATCCCCCGCGCTTTACAGAACGTTCCTGTTTGCCAAATTTTAAGTCTTTGTCTAAATCAATCCTTCATAGCTACCACCATCAAGCTGTAGATTTTGCCCTGAGATAAAACCCGCTTGAGCACTGCATAAGAATGCACACGCGTCGCCAAACTCTTCTGGTAAACCCAATCGTCCAGCGGCAATGGTTCCTGCTATCTGTGCGTATGCTTCCTCGACAGATATGCCCTGTAATTCGGACTGCATTTCCGCCATAAACTTTTGTCGATCAGTATTGATCCGTTCTGGTAGCATATTGTTGATGGTTACATTGGCATGGGCTACTTCCACTGAGAGTGCTTTGCTCACAGAGGTCAACCCTGCGCGAGCGCCAGTGGACAGCCCCATAGGTGCTTTGGGTGTTTTAACCATAGCGGAAGTAATATTTACAATGCGTCCGAATTTACGTTCAACCATACCTTCGAGTACTGCGCGAATCATCAACATGTGGGTAATCATGTTGGCTTCTAAAGCACCGATCCAAGCTTGATAATCCCAATCGGCAATTTTACCCGGTGGGGGTCCTGCGTTATTGGTAATCAATATGTCGGGTGCAGGGCAGGCACCCAACAAACTGTCCCTGGTGCTTTCCTTGGTTATGTCGCCCATCACACTCTGAACATTTACGCCAAATTTTGAACAGCTACCTACAACTTCTTTAAGCGCTTCTTCATTGCGTCCGTTAATGGTGACATTCACGCCTTCGCGAGCAAGAGCTATGGCGCATGCCCGACCTAAACCTCTACTCGATGCGCATACAATCGCGTTTTTTCCCTGAATACCTAAGTCCATTTGTTCAGCCCCTTAGCTCTTCTTATCAATTTCGCCGAGCATAAAATCTCGCGCCAGCGCCTGCGCGCGTTTTCGCACTAACTTTTGTTCGCTTTCACTCACATCAGCTAAGTGCAATATGTATGGCTCCAGAGCCGCCCAGCCCAGTTCAATTGCAACTGATAACGCAAAACGGGCTTTTGTGTCTATTGGCACATCGCCGTCTGGGAAATTACGTGTGACATAGCGGCGCGCCTCCATAGGCACAGAGTTTGAGGTCTGCATCTCTTGGATAGCCGTATCGATGTCGCCGTCCATCACCAAACGAACAATAGACTGGAGATACTGCGCATCTTTACCAAGAGTGAGAGGCGAGGGCAGTGGATCTCCTCTAGAGCGCAGCCGAGCATTCTCATAGTGCTCCTCCGACATTTGCGCCATAGCCGCTTCTATTAACCCTTGCTTACCGCCGAAATAGTGGTGGACTTGCCCGTGATTAACCTCTGCTCTTGCTGCGACTTTACGCAGGCTCATGCTCTTTGGCCCTGACTCAGCTAACATTTCACAGGCGGCTTCAATCAGAGCACCTTTGACTGACGTACTACCATTTTCTGTTGGTAGTTTGCTTACATTAAAGCCCTCGTTCATCGCCAAATGTTTCCATGTTGATGGCCGGACCCCATTGTGAAGGGCCCATTTCGGGGTTGTTTGGATCTCCGTCCAACATAACGTCCACTATTTGGGGCGGGAAGGTATTATCAAAAACGTCGCCATCTGTTTGGTGTTCATGGATTTGACCAAAAGGGGACCGCCAGTAATCAAATATTTGACTGCCCTGATAATGCCTGCCAATACCCCATTCCAGCTCATAACCTTTCTTTGCTAAAATTTCGTGACCCATAAAGACATCGTCAACATTAACCATTTCAAAGGACACGTGGTTAAGACCCGGTTTGCCGTTTGATTGGCTTTGCGCAGGCAGAAAGAAAATACTGTGGTGGTCTGCAGGTTTCTCGCCACGATCACATCGAGAGAAAATGCCTAACAGTGGCCCGGCTTCGCCACCGGGTTTTAGCAAATCACTGGCAATGATCCCTAAATGACGATGGTACCAATCAAGACTCTTTTCTAGATCTGTAGAATTCAGACCACAATGCGCATAACGTTTGATTCTTGGGAATGCACCCTTGGCAAACCGCTTTGTCTGATTTATACGCCGGAAGTTTTCTCGCTCTATACCGCCAACGTTAAATTCTATTGCGTTTAGATCGGCTTCTATTTTTCGCGGCTTGATACCAAAAACCACATCTACGCCGATGCCATCAGGATCAAAGCCGCAAGTTCTGAAGCCACCGCCGGGTGAGGCCATTTCCTCGATATTACTGAACTCATCTGAGTTCGCCAGAGACTCAAGGTCCTGCATGGAACTGGCATAAAAGGTATTGCCGAGAAATTTCTTTTCGCCCAGCTTAGATACATGGATGAATGGCTGTGGGCCATCCCCAGCCATATAAAGAGTATCCTCGGTGCGCTCAATACGGGCCATGCCAAAATCCAACAAAAATTCTTCTTGTTCATCTAGATCGGGCACCTGCAATGTTGGGAAAGCCACATCGTCTACTTTGATAATAGAACTCATTTCTCACTCCAGTGATTTTGACTGCTTGTGAATGTCTCAAATCTTGCAACTAAAGTCTAGTCAAGTGTCTAGAATTAATCCAGAATAAGGCAACACTGATTCGAGAGTGCTGGGATGTCCAATTATGATGTGGTGATCGCTGGTTACGGGCCGACAGGTGCCGTTGCTGCAAATCTATTAGGTGCCAAAGGGCACCGTGTACTAGTGGTCGAGCCAGCCCTGACCGTTTATGACATTCCTCGGGCTGTACACTTTGATGGGGAGGTGATGCGCATTTTTCAAGCATTAGGTTTAGGCGAAGAAATCCACAATATGGCCGCTCCCGGGAAGATGATTAAATTCGTCAATGATCGAGGCTGGACTCTTTTTCAACAAGATCTGTCCGTTGTAAAGCGCCAGCATGGCTGGTTTAACAATCTGTTTTTTGCTCAGCCACGGTTGGAAACCTGTCTACGTACCACCTTGGAAAACCTACCAAATATTGATGTCATGCTCGGCTGGAAAGTATCCGGCGTAGATACTCATGGCGCAGACAAGAGAACGGTTGACCTCCAGGTCACTCCCATGACTGGTGAAAATTCAGACAGCCAGCGAATCACCGCTGGGTATTTACTCGCGTGTGACGGGGCAAATAGCCCGGTGCGTAAAATGCTAAAAATGGAGCAGGAAGATTTAGACTGCGATGAGCCTTGGTTGGTATGTGATTTGGAGCTAGAGGAGGGCGCCCAGTTCAACCGAACGGCTATTCAAATTTGCGACCCTAGCAGGCCTGCATCACTTATCCCCTGTGAGAATAATCACATTCGCTGGGAGTTCATGCTTAACAAGTCGGACGAAGTGTCTTACATGGAAGATGAAAATAATGTGCGGTCCCTTATGTCTGGGCATTTGCATCATCTATCACCCGATCTGAAAAGTACTGACGGTAAATTAATCCGAGCAAAGGTTTATACCTTCCACGCTTTGATCGCCAAAAACTTTCAGCTTGACCGAGTATTTCTGCTCGGAGATGCTGCCCACCAAATGCCGCCGTTTTTAGGTCAGGGAATGTGCGCCGGCATGCGCGATGCATACAACCTGAGCTGGAAGTTAAGCGGTGTGTTAAACGGCGATTATTCGCCAAAACTCTTAACAACATATAATACTGAGCGCCGCGTTCATGTTCGTAAAACAGTTGAGACTGCGGTGGCCCATGGCGCAATTATTCAAACAAAATTTTGGCCAAAAGCATTTGTTCGGGATACTTACCTAATGTTAGGTCGAGTTTTTCCTTGGCTGGTTAGATTTTTAAAGTTTGGTGAAGGTGTGTCATTAGGCAACGGCTTACTGATGACTGATCCCGAAGGTAAACCCACTAAACCTGTAGGTGAACCCCTGCCCCAGAGTTGGGTCACATCCACCACAAACGCCTCTGCATCACCGATCAGATCCGATGATTTGCTAACCGAAAAATTCACTGTCATTGGTTTCGGTATAGATCCGCTTTCAATCATGGCTGAGCTTAGTGACTATGACTGGCTAGACACGCTACATTTTGGTTCAGGTGGTAGTGTGCAGGAGACTGACGGCGAGATAATGAATTGGGTTGCGGAAAACAACGTTGCAGTTGCAATACTTAGACCCGATCGTCAGGTATACGGTATCTGCAAATCGGCTTCATACGCTGGGGCAGAATTACCGGCGATGATCGCCACATTGATAAAACAACTTCATTGAGACTCTATTTGCATGTGTATCCTACACCGGGATAAGTAAACCCACAGCGTGGGATAATTTACGTAATCAACGGCGTGAATAAGATTTGCGAATTTGGTTTTTTTACAACCTTTTTTAGAGACCTTTTGGAAGGTAGGAGCTACAGATATGGGATTTCGACTCGCGAATATAAACAACAGAGCATCGCTAGTAGTTGGTGAAAATTATTATGATGTGGAGCAGATATCATCTGGCGCAGTACCTAGTGACCCAATGCTGGCACTCGGACAAATCGAAAAGCTAGCAGAACTTTATGCAGTGTTAACTTCTGGCGCTGAGAGTAGTTCGCCCACCGGCAACGTTAGCGATGTAATGCTTGGACCGCCAGTGCCGCGCCCAAGCAACTCTTTTGCCATAGGCCTAAATTATCGAAATCATGCTGAAGAAGCTGGAATGGAAATTCCCCCGGCGCCCATGGTATTTACAAAATATCCATCCTGTCTAACAGGTCCCACCGGGACTGTGAAAATGCGGAGTGATTATGTGGATTTTGAAGGTGAGTTAGTGGCTGTGATTGGTAAGACTGCTAAAGATGTCTCAGTTGAAAGAGCCTTAGATTACGTTGCCGGCATTTGTATAGGACAAGATATCTCAGATCGTCCAGCCCAATTCACGTCTACGCCGCCGCAATTCAATTTAGGTAAGTCATTTGATACCTACGGTCCAATTGGCCCTGTTTTAGTGTCTCTCGACGAAGTTGATGACGCCAATCAACTTATGTTGATTACAGAGGTTAACGGCGAGGTGCGACAGAAAGACAGCGCCAAGGATTTGATTTTTGGCATACCATTTCTTGTCGCATATTTATCGCAAATTTTAACTCTACACTGCGGTGACTTAATCTTTACAGGGACTCCCGGGGGCGTAGGGGTTATGGAAGGGCGATTTTTACGTGACGGCGATTTAGTAAAAACATCCATCGAAGGTTTGGGGACAATGGAGAATCGCTGTGTGCGAGTCAGCGATCATTCTCGCGCTAATGAAGTACCAGCGATGATACAAGGGATACTAGATAAGAAAACTGCCGAGTAAGGCAAGGCTTAATTGAGCCGCACCAATTGGCGCGCTCGTGTCTGAAATGCGGTGGCTTAGGTAGGGTCTATTGCAGTTGTGCTAATAACTAAGCAAGTAGTAACCCGAAAATACCAGCACATAGCCGCATGCGTAAAAATAAAAAAGCCATTTAGGTGGCATAGATTTTCTCCTCCACTTTCCAATTAGTATTAACCGATATTCAAAGGCCAGCACCATTACAGTCATTGAACTCTAAAGGATCACCACGCCAAAGTGTCTTAAATTTGAATGATCATCAGCAATCACGACACATGATCGTTCTTCGAAAAATGTGGTTTATAATGACTAGCTTCGCCACCACCAGTCGAAGTTGTTCAAAGGATCCGCCACTGCGTGAACACAGGCATTGTCCCTGGGAGAGAGAACTTTAGAGGTCAAGTAGAGGCATTGCGCAGCTAGCTGCTTTACTCAAGCTACCGTTTAAGAGTCTTTTGGACCTGGCACTTGGTCCTGTCCCTTAGGATTGTTCGACTTTCTGGGTGGTATTGGGTTGAGCCGCCATTACTTAGAGAGTGGTGATCTGTTCATGCTGATTGGTATTTACTGGATCGCCACATTCCTCAATACTTCTCGTTACCCTGGCGCAAGGTTCAACGACTGATACTTGTTTCTATGGTCAGGTTTTCTTAAACACGAGCACCATAAAAACTACGTGAAGTATCAGCAATAGTGCTACGCCGAGAAACCAGGTTTCAATTTCTGCAGCGGCTATCCCACCGACCAGCAACGCTAGTAACATTATTTGAAAGAGAACAGCGAATAGCCCAAGGGTGATTGACGAGAGCTTTGTGATCAAGTTCTCTTCATACAACAACCCAGCTGCCACTAGGGCGTAAAGGGAGTAGAGCCAAAAGCCGAGATAGTCGAAAGAGGTGTATAGAGAAAACGGAATAGAGACATTAAGGATAGGCAATAGACTGCCTGCCATCTCGGCGCCCGCGCCTCCTGTTGAGATCGCTTCCGCTAGAAAGGGGATTGTCCATATCGCAATGAACTTTGGAATGAAGAAAGCCATGGTTGCCATTGCGACGAAACCGGCGGCGAGAATCCCTCTGACTGGGTTTTTGTTTCCGGCAAGCCAGGCCCCACAAAACAACACAGCAGAAAGGCTAAGCATCGAGATTATCTGATTGATCCATCCAGCAACGAAGGCGTTTCGGTTTTCCACAAGCCACACAACGCGATCAGCATTGGCTGCACTGTATCCCTCCGGGATATCCAAAGGCAATACAAATGAGACGACTGTTGTTACGATTGCAATGATGGCGGACCAGAACCCGAAGGTTTTTATCTGGGAATCAAGTACCTGGTTCATGATGTTGTTTTTCCGTATCGATGTTCAATGTATTTAAGGACGGAACGACGAACTGCTTTGCCGTCCTTCTGCCAGCGTCTGCCCTCGCCGAGAAAAATGGTTGAACCTTCCAGCATGGACATTAGAAGGAGTGCCTCAGCCCTCGGTGCTGATGCCCCCACATTCCGCAGGGCTTGTTCGAGCACTTTCAGATAGGTTGAATAGATTTCTTCCACCAGATCTGACACCAAAGGCTCCACCTGCTGCATAGCCCATAGTTGCGGCCAGAGCCGGTCACTGACGATGTTTGCGCCACCCCTGTCGTCCATTATGAAAGTGATGATTTCCGATAAGCCTGGACCTTCATTCTGTCTGGGGTTCTGCTTAGTGTTTTGTCTGAGTTCAGCGAAAGACTCGTCATAAGAAGCAGAAACAAAGCCAACAATGGCCTTAAGCAATTCATCTGAACTGCGAAAGTGGTATTGCAGAGAGCCGAGCTTCATGTCGACCACGCGAGCCAATGCACGCATGCTAAGGCTTGCGTAACCTTCATCAGCTATAAGGCCAATGGCAGCTCTTAATATTTCTGTTCGACGTTCATTCATGCAGTTTTATTCACGCGCTTTTGTTAAAGAAGGCTGTCACGTGACAGGCAATGCTGTATGTTATAACCTGTCAAATGACAGGTAAAGTAAAATTTGAAAGAAGAGTGGAATAAGAGCATAGATCGAGGAGGGTGGAAAAAATGACTAAGAAAATAACCAGGCGCGACCTGCTAAACGGAATGGCAATAGGTGCGGGCGGCAGCGTGCTGAACCTATACGCTGGTAATGTTTGGGCTAGCGCATCTAATAACACACTGAGTAACACACCAAATGTCACTCCCGACTACTACCCTCCCGACTACTACCCTCCAACGCTGACAGGTATGCGTGGCAGTCACGACGGTTCATTTGAGGTCGCCCATGCCTTGTCTTGGCAAGGACAAAAACCAAAGACTTACCAATCTCTAGATGAGCATTATGATCTCGTCGTAGTAGGAGCAGGTATGAGTGGACTGGCGGCGGCCTGGTACTACCGCAAAAAAGTTAGTTCAAAAGCCCGTATTCTTGTTCTGGATAACCATGACGACTTCGGCGGTCATGCCAAGCGTAACGAATTTCACTATAAAGATCGGATGCTGCTCAGCCTCGGAGGTGCGCAAAACTTAGATAGCCCAGGTAACTATGGTGATGTCGCAGGCAGCCTGTTGATCGATATGGGTATTGACGACGAAGCCATTGCACAAATGGGTGCCGATACGCCTGATGACTATACCCTTGGCGGCAAGCTCGGTGCTGATGTTGGATTAACAGTGCCGGATGGCGACAGCCACAAAACTATTGGTGGCCATTGGCTAAAATTTTTCCACGGTAGAGGTGATTATCAAAGTGCCGTCGCTGAGCTCCCTATATCTGGAGATCAACAAGAGGCACTTATTGCTTTCTTCGGTGGGGAAAAAGATTTTCTTGATGGGCTGTCTGTGACGGAGAAGTGGGAGTACGTGAATGCTACAAGTTATAACCAGTTTCTGTTTGATCGTGTTGGTCTTTCGAAGACCACCATCCCCATCTTGGATGCGCATCTCGTCATATTGAATGGCCCTTCGGGATGGAACCACACCGTGCTCGAAGCGATTCTTTCTGGTTCGCCCGGGCTTCGTGCTATGGGTTGGCTCGCTGATTTTGTCGATTTGATTGGCGCAACATTTATAGATAGCTTAACCGGCGATGTCAGAATGTTTCCAGATGGTAATGCCTCCGTGGCGCGACTCATCGTGCAGAAACTAATCCCCGCTGTTGCTCCCCACATGAAAGGGCTCGAAGATGTTGCCATAGCGCAGTTTGACTATTCTGCTTTGGATATTGCTGGTGAGTCGACGCGATTACGCCTGAACAGTACTGCAGTCGGCGTTCGGGAAGTGGGAGATAAAGTGGAGGTGGATTATGTTCAACACGGAAAGCCCCTCAGAGTTACCGCAACCCGATGTGTGCTCGCCTGCAACAACAATGTAATTCCTCACCTATGTCCGGAGATGAATGAAGCTCAGAAGCAAGGACTCTCGTATGGCGTTCGTGTTCCTTTTGTCTACGCCAATGTGCTCATCGACAATGGTCGAGCCTTCTCGAAACTCGGCGCAACGATAACCCAGTGTCCTTACGATTCGTTTCAATGGGTGGCGGCTGCGCCAACCATGACCACTGGCGGTTATGAGCCACCGCGAAGCCCTGATGATCCAATGGTAATTTTTATGATGGGTTCTCCGTCCCCAGCGGATGGTCGAGAAGGCACGACTCGAGACCTTCTAAAAGTTGGCCGTCATCGCGTCTATGCAACGACCTTCGAGAGCTACGAAAAGGAAATTCGTGAGCAGCTTCAGTCAATACTGGGTAAGAATGGTTTTGATCACGAACGTGACGTTAAAGCGATCACCGTAAATCGAATTCCTCATGGCTATGCATATTGGTATCAGGGCCTTGATGACCCGGAATGGGCGACAGGCCAAGCACCTCATGAAGTTGGGCGCAAACAATTCGGCCGTATTTCCATCGCCAATACCGACTCTGAAGTGACGCCGCTAATGAATGCTGCATTTGATGCAGCACACCGAGCTGTTGAGGAGCAGACTCAGTAAATTGACTGAAACTCTTTCTGGAAAACAACAATGATAAACAACACATTTAAAATCGACCCCAATGCTGCTCGTGAAAAGAAGCCTTCAAGACTCGCTCCAAAAGCATCTTTCACAACGGACGCGACCGACGAGACTACGATGAGTTTTTATGCAGCAGAAGATGGTTCCGTTTCATCGGGTGTTTGGGAATGCCCCCCGTGCAAGTTTGACGTGCCGAGCTATCCCGTCAACGAAATGATGACGATTGTGTCTGGAGCGTTGACCATCACGAATGCAGATGGTGTGGTAGAAACTTTCGGCCCAGGTGAAGTTGTCTTTGCGGTGAAGGGTTCAAAGATGACGTGGGAGATTACAGAGCGGTTGGTTAAGTACTATATGACCTCGTCTTAGGACATAGTTTTAGAAACATGGTCTTAGAATTTAGTCTTAGGACATCGTCTTAGAACATCGTCTTAGGGAAGGGCTGGCTGCTGCTTACGATTTGAACGAATCTTGTTTTTCCGCTCGGCGTCTCGCTTTGCTTTAGCCTGCTTTTTTTGAGCGCTCACCTCTTGTTCTAGTTTGATCATTTCGGGAGTTTCAAGCGTGATGCCGCCCAGGAATCTTAGGGGACAGGACCAAGTGCCAGATCTAAGTGATTCAGTGAGACTGGACCGTCAAATCGACATTGGCTCTGCGGGCGTGAATGGGGCGTAGAGGAGTTCGCTCTTGACTCGCAACTTCTGCACTGGGAACGTCTGCCGCTTAGCGAGAGTTTGAGGCGCAGTTATAGGGGATAGGTCCAATTCGAGGCTCGCGATGCCTGCAGAGTATCTGTTTCTGGAATCATAGGGGCCAGGATTAAGTGCCATGACGAATTGAAAACTGTTTCATGCCCAATACTGATGGAGAGGTGGCGGCCAGAGGTTACTTTGCGGGCTTTTATTCGCCTTAAATACAGGCAGTTTGGCGATTTAGATCAACGTTTGAGTTGGAGAGGGTCTAGCCAAAAACCTAAGTCACTTGGCTTTGGCACTTGGTCCTGCCCCCGAGACCTTGTGTGCGCTGTCCTTTTCTTAGTGAAGCAATGCGGTTGTACCATCGACTAGTTTTGGTGGGAACCGGTAGCCGACTGTATTCAACTTCACATTGTTTCAGAATGCTGATAACTTTTTCTAAATTTATACTGAGAGTGGGTCTATCTTGGTTAAGACCGGACACCAAAGTTTTCACAGCGTCTTTGTGTCTTGCAAGTGTATTCTTTGCGATACGCGGACTTCTATAGCCAGAAGCTGTCAGAAATTCAGGATGTCAGAAATTCAGGACATCCATCATTCAGTCAATCGCTTACAATCCCATCAGTCGTTAGCCTACACTTTATATATTTGTTAGTTTTTTCTAGGTTCAATGGTTTGTAAGCGACTAGACTAATTTATGTAACGCATAACGAGTCGATGGATGTCCTAATCTTTTTTAAATGATCACCACGCCACAGTGTCTTAAATTTGAATGATCATCAGCAATCGCCATACATGATCGTTCTTCGGAAAATGTGGTGTATAATTCCTATCCTCCGATCTGTCCTAAGGCTTGATCTGTTTCGACTAATGCTGGCGAAAAATGCTTAGAAACTAAGCGGGTGTAAAGCGTGCGGTCTATTTCACGTAAAGAGTAAGAAAATGACGAGAATCAAGTACATCCTGCTTACGTGGTTATTACTCACCGTTACTGCATGTGGTGGCGGCAGCAACTCCACAGCGCCGCCGATAGCGGATAACAGTGCCACCAGCGTCAACGCCTCAACCCCTCAGACTACTGCGAGCAACGATCCGCCCACCGCGACCAATCTGACCAGCACCGCCGCTTACACGGAAGGCGCCACCAGCGTTGCCATCGATGACATTGTGATCGCTGATGTCGACACTGGCGATCTGCTGACAGCCACCCTGACACTGAATGATGTTAATGCCGGCGTACTGACCACCAGTGGTGCTGGCAACACTTATGATGCCGGCACCGGCGTCTGGACCATGACTGACATAGCAGCCAATGTGAACACGGCGCTGGCGGCAATGACCCTCACGCCCAATATCAGCTATGACCTCGACACCACCATCACCACGCACATTGAAGATCAGGCGGGTACAGGACCGATCGATGGGGTCATTACATTAGATTTTAGCCGGAATTGGGACTTGAGACGGGTTAGCCCAGACGCAGTGAATACTGACCAAGCAAGCGTGGATGCCATACTGAATTTCATCTTCACCGACCAAGCGATACAATCGGTGCTGATCAGCAAAAATGGGTTCACTATTGGCGAACGCTATGCGGACGGATACGACAAGGACAGCTATGGCACCAGCTGGTCCGTCGCAAAAAGCTTTTACAGCGCGGCCATTGGCGTTGCAATAGACGAGGGGCTGATAGCGTCTGTAGACATAAATGTCAGTGATATTATTACGGAGTGGCAGAACACTGACAAAGCGGAGATCACCCTAAAACAAGTGTTGCAAATGCGCTCAGGGTACGCGTCGGGGACCGAGGTGTTCTTTGCAGCGGATCAGACGCTACACGCCATTAATTTGCCATTAGAAAGTACCCCTGACAGCCTATTCAGATATTCGAATGCCAACACGCAGCTACTATCCCCCATCTTGGCAAGAACAACCAGTCAGACCGCGCATCAATATCTCGTCAACAAAATTCTTGCGCCTATTGGCATTGATACCACCAGCGTAGGCCTGTGGTTTGATAGTACCGCAATGAATCCAATGACTTATTGCTGCCTAGATATGCGGCCAGACGACTTCGCTCGATTTGGGCTGTTATATGCACGAAATGGCAACTGGCAAGGTGAACAAATTGTATCGTCTGACTATGTTATTCAAAGCATGCTTGCAACGTCAGCACCGTATGGTTTTCAGTGGTGGATACTCAATGACACCTTCTATGGCGGCAGCCAACCACCCATCGACATCACGGCAGCTTTGGGTAGAGATGGGCAAAAAATCTATGTGTGGCCGCAGAAAGACATTGTCATTGTGGTTTTAACAAAATATATCCACGCCATGAATCAAGGCTATGTTTTGGACCTCAGACCTGACGTACTCAACTTCCCCGATACCTGCACGGGACGCAATACTTGCAGCGGCTCTCAGGGACCCGCAGTGGAAAGCTACAATGAGCTAGAACTTATTGGTTTGATTCAAGCACTAGACAACGAGTAGTGCTCGCAAAACCTGAAATATTGATGAATGTCGTCAGCAGTGCTAACTTGAAGATATGGATTTTTTTTCATAACTGCCTTAGTCAATCGAGTGTATCTTGACCGAACTAAAGCGGAAGGCGGTCGCTACCGGCCACAGGCTGATCACAAAAAACGAATACGTTCTTCATATGTATTTGGGGCAAACCAGGGAAGAAGATAATGAGTGATGATAGGTTGCTGCTAGATCGTTTTGCGATAGAAGATGTTTTTGCAAGGTACGCACACGCTGCCGATGAATATGATGCAGTGCAATGGCTCAAATGTTACAGCGAAGATGGTGTCTTTGAAGTAGCCAGTGATGGCAATCGAATACAGTTTTTAGGGAAGCCAGCATTGAAGAAATTTATCGATGCCCACATTCGCCTTTTACCCGGCACTCGCCATGTCCAAACGAATCATCTTGTTAGTATAAAAGGCGATAGTGCTGCACATCGTTGTACATTGTCGGGCATGTTAAGTAGGCCAGAGAAAGTCTATATATTCATTTCAGGAACTTACGAGAGTTACCTGCAAAAAATCGAAGGCGAATGGAAAATAAAACACCGAATTGTCCACGTAGATAACGGCGCTAATTTTATTGATGGAGAATTAGCTCAACATATTCAGCCTTTCATGCAATGGATGACCGAAAATGGGACGATTATATAAGTGAACAATAAGGCAATACTGCCAAGTATCTTTTTAACTCCAATATTTTAAGATGCTGTAGTTGAACAAACTAAAGCAAGCTACGTGCTTCTCCTCTGGCTAATTATCGCAAACCCTTTGCATGACCGACAGCTGAGGCGAGTTATATAAGTGTGGAATATGCAAGGCAGAAATATACAGGCAGACATTTCTAACTGCGACATCAGGTTCTGATGAGCAGGACATTCATCATCACTAACTCCAGTCATGAACTAAGCTCTTTAAAGCTAACATTCTGACCAGTACCTAGAACCTCTTCCGCCTTCTGACGCGGTATACGCTGATATTATCGCGGTTTTACCATTTATGTCTGTTGCGATGTAAGTGACCATATATAAATTCTTTTCTAGGTTCATCATAGTGTTGAGTATCCCAAGATACTTTCTTTTTGAATTCTTAGCTGGTCATTGGGACAGAGTCATGATTAAGATAAATAATCGCGACTCTATCTAACGGTTAGTATTTGTGAAGAAGGCGGTGTCTTACAAATGATTAAGAGATTGCCGCTTATGTTGGGTGGGAGAGTCTGAGATTATGTGAGTGCGTTCGCTGCGACACCTGGCCGCAATGCGTTTAAGTGGTGCGACTGCTAGAAATAGATCGCTGACGAAGCGCGGATTTTTTGGCGCTTAGCACGTGTGAATGAATCATGGTATGCGAGCAAGCCTATACATGAAGCTTTTTAATTAAGAACGGAAGCGTTGGTTTGGCGTAAACAGCCGCATAGACTTCTTTTTGCTAAAAATAATGAGGGTGCTTTTGAAATTTGGGGTCAATGCGGTATAAATTTACTATCCTCGTAGCCTCATCATCCATAATCAGCCTAATCTAAAGGTTCCTCAATGGCAGTGCCCACTTGCTTGTCGCAACGACACCGCCAGGGAAACCAACATTAACCAGCAGGCTTGATAATGTACTCAGCAATCCAAGCCGACTCGCCTTCGCAACTGGCATATGAATTCTCGTAGTCTCTCATCGCAGCAGCGCCGCCGCCGTTAGCAAGCCAGTCTTGATTGGCCATCAGTTTTGAGGCGCTGGTGTAGGACACCAAATGCATGAATTTGCCTTGTCGACTACCCGCACCCAAACGCGGCGCGAAAATATTCCAAGCCGCAAGATCAAGATCATCACCATTGTCTGCCAGCCACGAACCATGCTTGGCTTTCAATTGTTCATAAGAAACGCCCTCTTTCGGCCCGCACCAGTTCATGGTCATTAGGCGGTTATCTGTGCTATCAAGCTCCGCCGCATTAAGCATTTTGTTAACGCCTTGGCCAAATTTAAACCTACAATCGCCTAACTTGGCAGCATCTGCCATGAGCTTGGCGGCTTCATCGGATACCATCCAAGCGTCCCAAGCAGCGCCAAATCCGTTGATATCACCCATAACCAAATCAATATAATCAACATTCGACTGACCTGGCATACCATGACTAAACATTGGCGTCAGTCGAATCATGGAAAGGTTTATGTTCATCTTGGACCAAGCTTGCTTTAAGCGGGCGTCCAGTTTCGCCACGTCTGTGATAGATTTTCCGGCTTGCAACGAGCACACCTCAAATTGCATGCCGAAATTTTTGTCGAGGTCTACGCCTCGCCAGCTATTCTCATGGTTGTCGGCGAAAGCACATGGAACTAGCGCGAATACCGCAAGTAAAGTCAGGGCTGTTCGTATCATATTATCTTCTCGCTATGTTTAAGTTCATTGAAAATTAAAGGGGTCCATGAATCTAGCGGAAGATACATTGAGGTACAATAATGGTTCGGATTTGGGTGTCAGTGCTACGGCGTCGCACGCTATCACAAACGTTGAAACTCACCCCAAACCCTTGGCGTTCTCAGAGGATTCGCCGCTGGCTGAGACGCCAACTTTAAAAATAAACACCACCGGCAGGCAACGGCTCAGCATTGTCCGAGCCCGTGTCAAAAAAGCCCCAGATAACACTTGACTGAGGCCGCGTTGGAATAATGATTTTTTCTAGTTAGTGTTGGTCCTACGATTTATTTCGACAGACATATTGATCTGTTCAATAGTTCTTGAATCGCCCAGCGCTTGCCGAAACTTAGTCTTATCTGCGGAGCTAAGTAGACACATGACCGAATGGTAATCCCGCCTCGAAGTAACCTTGCTCAAAAGTAGAACTTTCTCGTAATATTTGTACAGGAGATTTTGCATGAAGACATCACGATTTACCGTTAGCCAGATATTGTCCATCCTGTATCAGGCTAGGATCTTGATATTACGACCTCTACTTATTCTATTTAGCAACCTGTCCCTTGTTCATGCTGATGGCCTCGATAGTCCGGGTGGCCACAACGATCGGAACGAGAGCGCCTACAACGGAGATAAAGGGTCGCAGCTAGCTAAAGATCGTTAGTCAATCCGGCGGGACTCGACCCAATGGAGTTGACCAGTGCTATAATTAAAATTTGAAACTACGACCATAAGCGTTGTGAAAGCGGGCACCCCTGTTACAGTAACAGCTCATAATTTTTGGATGTAATCGGAGGTCTTCAATGCAAGGTGAACAATCTGGCGGATGTCTTTGCGGCTCTTTTCGCTACACTTTTAATG
>Ga0209816_1000916_pt1 | contig 22317 bp, 19 predicted proteins | sample CoawatmetaG01DNA_FD_187509 | JGI IMG/M metagenome (GOLD analysis project Ga0209816, IMG submission 187509) | Marine microbial communities from the West Antarctic Peninsula - Coastal water metaG017-DNA (SPAdes) (version 2) | ecosystem: Environmental > Aquatic > Marine > Coastal ...
GTGCCTATGAGGTCCCCTCGGTCGCGCTGACACCCGAACAGATAGCGCCACGCCATGATCCGCGTCCGCTCGTCATAGTCCGACGACAGTTCGGGTGTCAGCGCGACCGAGGGGACCTCATAGGCACTCACCGCGGTGCGCACGAGGACGGCGCAGGCGAACAGCCAGCCGAGCGTCGCGCCCTGCCCCCAACCGGCCGGCGGATTCCACAGCAGCACCCAACCGACCATGATCGGCAGCGCCGAGCCATACATCCACGGGTGCCGCCGTCCCCAGCGCGTGCGCGTCCGATCGGACAGGAAGCCCACGGCGGGGTCAACGAAGGCATCGATCAGCAAGGCGACCATCACGACGAGGCCGACGGTGGCGGAGGGCAGGCCGACGACCTGATTGTAGAACAGCAGCAGGAAGGTGCCAAACCCGGCATCCTTCACGCCATAGGCGACCGCTCCGAAGGCGTAGCTGCCCATCGCACCGCTTCGCAGGCGCCGTGCCGCCGGTACGGCCGCCGTCCCTGCTGTCGCCTCTGCCACCGGTCGCATGCAAGCTCCTGTTTTGTCGGGGATCATAGCCGCGCACCGGGGGTGGTCAATCACGCTTTCGAATTTCGGGTTTGCAGCCGCTTCGTCCAGATCATAGGATAATCAGGTCACAACCCGCCCGCATCAGGGCATCGCAGTGGATACGGCATGGCCCTCGACCCCGAAACCTTCGACGCGCTGATCGACACCGTCCGTCGCTTCGTCGGCGAACGGCTGCGCCCCCTCGAAGCCGATGTGGAGGCCGCCGACGCCATCCCCGACGCGGTCGTCGCGGAGATGAAGGAGATGGGCCTGTTCGGCCTGTCGATCGCCGAGGAATACGGCGGTTTGGGCCTCGACATGGTCGAGGAATGCCGCGTCGCGATCGAGATGGGGCGGACCACGCCCGCCTTCCGATCGACGTTCGGCACCAATGTCGGGATCGGCAGCCAAGGGCTGGTGATGGCCGGCACGCCCGAACAGAAGGCCGAATGGCTGCCGCGCATCGCGAGCGGCGAGATCGTCACCAGCTTCGCGCTGACCGAACCCGATGTCGGCAGCGATTCCGGCAGCGTGAAGACGCGCGCGGTGCGGGATGGCGACGTCTACCGCCTGTCAGGCACCAAGCGCTACATCACCAATGCCGACAAGGCGCAGCTGTTCACCGTGATGGCGCGCACCGGCGACGAGAAGGGCGCGCGCGGCGTCTCGGCCTTTCTGGTGCCCAAGGACCTGCCCGGCATCACCATCGGCGAACCCGAAAAGAAGATGGGGCAGAAGGGCGCCAAGGTCGCCGACGTCCATTTCGACGACGTGCCGGTGCCGGTCGCCAATCGCTTGGGCGCGGAGGGCGAAGGCTTCAAGATCGCGATGCGCGTGCTCGACCGCGGCCGGCTGCACATCAGCGCGGTCTGCGTCGGCGTCGCCGAACGGCTGATCGCCGACAGCGTCGCTTATGCCACCGGCCGCCAGCAATTCGGCAAGGCGATCGCCGAACACCAGCTGATCCAGGGCATGATCGCCGACATGAAGACCGAAGCGCTCGTCGCCCGTGCGATGGTGCTGGAAACGGCGGCCAAAAAAGATCGCGGCGAAGACGTGGTGCTGGAAAGCGCGGCGGCGAAGTATTTCGCCAGCGAGATGGTGGGTCGCGTCGCCGACAAGGCGGTGCAGGTCTATGGCGGCGCCGGCTATATCGCCGATTACGGCATCGAACGCCTGTACCGCGACGTCCGCTTGTTCCGCATCTACGAAGGCACCAGCCAGATCCAGCAGGTCATCATCGCGCGCGAAACGATGAAACGCGGGGGGTAGGCCGCAGCGGATCAGCCCGCTGATCCGCGACTCGGCGGCCTACCGCGGCCTGCGGGACGCGGCACGCGAACCCGACTGACGACGCGGCTTTGCCGCGGCGCGTAACCAGGAGAAACATCATGGACACCACCAACCTCTTCCGCCTCGACGGCAAGGTCGCGCTCGTCACTGGCGGCAGCCGCGGCATCGGCAAGATGATCGCCGCCGGCTTCATCGCCCAGGGCGCGAAGGTCTATATCTCTAGCCGCAAGGCGCCGGCCTGCGACGACACCGCAGCCGAACTCGGCCCCAATTGCATCCCCTTGCCGTGCGACGTCAGCACCGTCGCCGGCTGCAAGGCGCTCGCCGAGCAACTCGCCGCGCATGAGGACAAGCTCGACATCCTCGTCAACAACGCTGGCGCCGCCTGGGGCGTGCCGTTCGAGGAATTCCCGGAAAGCGGCTGGGACAAGGTGATGGACCTCAACGTCAAATCGCCCTTCTTCCTGACGCAGGCGCTGCATGGTCTGCTGAAGGCCGCCGGCACACCGGGCCGCCCGGCCAAGGTCATCAACATCACCTCGATCGACGGTCAGCGCCTCAATCCGTGGGAGACGTACAGCTACCACGCCTCCAAGTCGGCGCTGATCTATCTGACGAAGCGCATGGCCGCGCGGCTGGTGCGCAACCACGTCAACGTCACCTCGATCGCGCCGGGCGCCTTCGCCAGCGACATGAACAAGGCCGCCCGCGACCATGGCGACGACGTCGCGCAAGGCATACCCGCCGGCCGCATCGGCACAGATGAAGACATGGCTGGCGCCGCCATCTACCTCGCGTCGCGCGCTGGCGATTACGTGATCGGCGAGACGATCACGGTCGATGGCGGCCTGGTCCACGCCGCGCTGGGCACCAGCATCGACGCCTGAGCGGAGCGGCCGGGACGGCGATGTCCGTCCCGGCCAGCGCGTCCCCTCACCCCGCCGCGCTGACGGCAGCCGTCTCGGCGGGTGCGGGCGTATCGGGCAACGCCTCGACGCCGGGCAGGTCCCAGCGATCCATCGTGATCGCCGAACAGGCATAGGTCGCCTTGTTGCGGAAGGTCGCAGGCTTCATCGCGGCGGCGAGGGCCGGCTGCGATCCGGCCAGCGCCTTTTGCGCGTCATCGGCATGGCGGACATAGGCGATGCCGGAGGTCGAGACGCCGAGCGCCGACTTGCTGTCGACGACAGGAATGAAGTCGCCGAGATAGGCCACCTCGCCCGCCTCGACGTGGAAGGTCGGAGCGCCGAAGCAGTTGGTCGTCGTCGCCATCTTGGTGATGACCGCGGTCGAGGCGATGACATAGTCGCCCGGCGTCACGCGCAGCACCTGCACCTCATAGGGCGCCTTGCGATCGGCGCTGCCGACGGCGAGGTCGTAGACGGTCTTGTCGCCCGTCTTCTTCCAGTCCTTGGGGCGATAGACGAGGTCCCGCCCCTTCGTGTCGTACCGCGTCAGCTGCACGAAGCCGGAGCGGCCCGCGCTCGCCGCGTTCGGGCGGCGGAAGGCGACGACCACCGCCGCCTCGCCGGGCGCCAGGACGAAGGGCGCGGCGGCATCCACCTTCTTGCCCAGGAACAGCGTACCGGGTGCGCTGAGCGGCGCATCGACGCGTGCGACGAGGTCCTCGGGCTGCGCGAAGGTCGTGCGTTCGGTGATCGTGCCATCGACGGTCTGCGCGCCAACAATGCCGTTGAAATAGGCGTCGCGATCCGCGTCGGTCATCGCACCGACCCGCGCGGCATTCTCCTTCGACACCTCGACCACCCGCCAGCCATCGATCAGCAGGCAATTGCGGCGGTTGGCGCGGCGCTGCTGCCCCTCGGCGATCGCGCCGGCGATCAGGCCGCCCAGCCCGCCGCCGATCCCCGCGGCGATCGGCGACATCAGCGCCGGGTTGTAGTAATAAGGGATCGACCCCGACGGCGTCCGCGACCCGCGCGCGATCAGGCGGCAGCGCTGCCAGGCCGCGTCATATTGCGCGCGCGTCGCGCCCGGCCGATTATAGAAATGGCTGTCCTTCAGGTCGCGCGCCGCATCCTTGGCGATCTCTTCAGGCGTATCGCGCGGATCGGCGGCCGGCGTCTGCGCCACGGCGGGCGGTTTGGTGCCGCCATAGGTCACCGGCAGCGTCGCCTGTGCGTAAGCGATATGCGCCGTGCCGCACGCCGCGAGCAGGCTCGCGGCCACCATCATCCTGTTCATGCATCCCCCCGGAACTGGTTCCGAAGCGGATCATACGCAGGCCGAGACCGGCGGCAAGACGCTATCGCCCGCCGCCGGCCCGTGTCCGGTCAGCGCGCTATGCCGCCCGCCGCCAGCACCGCCAGCGTCACCAGCTCGCTCGCCGTCGAGGTCATCGGCGCGATCTGCACGGGCTTTTCCATGCCGATCAGCATCGGGCCGATCACGCTGTCGCCACCCAGTTCGCGCAACAGCTTGGCGGCGATGTGCGCCGATTGCAGGCCCGGCATGATCAGGATGTTGGCGGGGCCCGACAGGCGCGCGAAGGGATAGTTGGCCAGCTGCTTGGGGTTCAGCGCGACGTCGGGCGGCATCTCACCTTCATATTCGAAGCCGACATTGCGCTTGTCGAGTTCGGACACCGCGTCGCGGATATTGTCGACCCATGCGCCCTTCGGGTTGCCGAAGGTCGAATAGCTGAGCATCGCGACGCGCGGTTCGTGGCCCATGCGGCGCGCGACCTGCGCGGTCTGTTCGGCGAAGTCGGCGAGCTGTTCGCCGGTCGGCCGTTCGTTCACCGTCGTGTCGGCGATGAAGACGGTGTGGCTCTGCCCGACGAGGACGTGGATGCCGAAGGGGGTGCGCCCCGCCTCGGGATCGATCACGCGCTTCACCTGGCGCATCGATTCCGCCCAGGTGCGGGTAATGCCGGTGATCATCGCATCCGCTTCGCCCAGCTGGAGCAGCGCAGACCCGAAGACGTTGCGGTCCTGGTTGATCATCCGCTCGACATCGCGACGCAGATAGCCGCGGCGTTGTAGGCGGTTGTACACGAAGTCGACCATCTTCGGCACCAGCGGCGAATGGCGGCTGTTGTGAACCTCATATTCCTGCGGATTGGAGACGCCGAGCGCCTTCAGGCGATCGTAGACGTCGTCGCGGCCGACCAGCACCGGCGTGCCATAGCCGCCTTCCTTGAAGGCGATGGCGGCGCGCAGCACCACTTCCTCCTCGCCCTCGGCGAACAGCACGCGCTTGGGCCGCGCGCGCGCGCCTTCATAGGCGAGGCTGAGCACGGACGTCGTCGGGTTCAGCCGCGCGCGCAGCTGCTGGCGGTACGCCTCCATGTCGAGGATCGGCTTGGTCGCGACGCCCGAATCCATCGCCGCCTTGGCGACGGCGGAGGGCACCAGCTCCATCAGCCGCGGATCGAACGGCGCGGGGATGATATATTCGGGGCCGAAGCTGTGCTGCACGCCATAGGCCATCGCCACCTCTTCCGGCACGCGTTCGCGCGCCAGTTCAGCGATGGCATTGGCGGCGGCGATCTTCATCGCATCGTTGATGCCGGTCGCGCGCACGTCGAGCGCTCCGCGGAAGATGAAGGGGAAGCCGATGACGTTGTTGACCTGGTTCGGATAGTCCGACCGGCCGGTGGCGATGATCGCATCGGGGCGCGCCGCCTTGGCGAGTTCGGGACGGATTTCCGGTTCGGGATTGGCCATGGCGAAGATGATCGGCGCCTTCGCCATGTCCTTGACCATCTCGGGCTTCAGCGCGCCCGCGGCGGACAGGCCCAGGAAGACGTCGGCGCCGTTCAGCGCCTCGGTCAGCGTGCGGCGGTCGGTGGCGGCGGCATGCGCCGACTGCCACTGGTTGATGTCCTCGCGACCCTGGTAGATCACGCCTTCGCGATCGCACATGATGACGTTGTCGTGGCGCACGCCCATCGCCTTCATCAGTTCGGTGCAGGCGATCGCCGCGGCGCCCGCGCCGTTGACGACGACCTTCACCTCGTCCAGCCGACGCCCGGTCAGCAGGCAGGCGTTGATCAGCCCCGCCGCACAGATGATCGCGGTGCCATGCTGGTCGTCATGGAAGACCGGAATGTTCATGCGTTCCCGAAGGGTCTGCTCGATGATGAAGCATTCGGGCGCCTTGATGTCCTCCAGGTTGATGCCGCCGAAGCTCGGTTCCATCAGTTCGATCGCATCGATGATCCGGTCGACGTCCTCGGTCTTCAGCTCGATGTCGATCGAGTCGACATCGGCGAAGCGCTTGAAGAGGACTGCCTTGCCCTCCATCACCGGCTTGGACGCCAACGCGCCCAGATTGCCCATGCCCAGGATCGCGGTGCCGTTCGAGATGACCGCGACGAGGTTGCCCTTGGCGGTATAGTCGTAGGCGGTGGCGGGATCGTCGGCGATCGCCTGCACCGGCACCGCGACGCCGGGCGAATAGGCGAGCGCGAGGTCGCGCTGCGTCGCCATCGGCTTGGACGCGATGATCTCGATCTTGCCGGGGCGCCCCTCCGAATGGAACAGCAGCGCCTCGCGCTCGGAAAACTGGACGGACGCTGTGTCGGACATGGGACCTCGCTGCCGGGGAAGGACGCTACGGCTCTTGGCCGTTCCGGCACAGGCTTTCAACCCAAAGGCGGAGCAGGTATGATCGCGGGATGAAGCACGAGGCCGACATCGTCCCCCGACCGCGCCGCATTCCGGACGCCGGCGACTTTGCGCGTGCCAAGGCGGCGTGTGCCGCGGGCGCCCCGGTCGAGCACGCCGTCGTCGGACAATGGCTGCTGACCTGGGGCAAGCCCGGTCGCAAGACTTTCGAGGACTGGCTCAACGACCAGAATGGCTGAGGTCGTCTGGGACCCAGCGGCGCTCGCAGACCTGAACAGTACGATCGCCTATATCGAACAGTTCGATCCACAGGCGGCGGACAGGATCGGCACGAGGCTGTTCAACCTCGGCGAGAGCCTTGCCGACTTCCCCCATCGCGGGCATCCCGCGGGTGGCAGTCAGCGCGAGATGACGAATGTTCCGCCCTATATTCTACGTTACGACGTACACGGCGATCTGGTCACGATCCTCGCCATCCGGCATGGCGCACGCCAACCCGATGCCGACTGACGAATCATGACCCCCCCCACCCCGATGATGGCGCAATACCTCGGTCTAAAGGCGGAGGCGGAGGATTGCCTGCTGTTCTACCGCATGGGCGACTTCTTCGAATTGTTCTTCGACGATGCGCGGGTGGCGAGCCAGGTGCTCGACATCGCCCTTACCGCGCGCGGCGAGCATGACGGCGAGAAGGTGCCGATGTGCGGCGTGCCCGTCCATGCCGCGACCGCCTACCTTCAGCGCCTCATCAAGGCGGGCCACCGCGTCGCCATCGCCGAACAGACCGAAAGCCCCGAGGCCGCCCGCAAGGCCCGCGGCAGCAAGGCGCTGGTCAACCGCGCGATCGTGCGGGTCGTCACCGCCGGCACGCTGACCGAGGAGGCGCTGCTCGACGCGCGTAGCGACAATTGGTGCGTCGCCATCGGCGAGGCGGCGGGCGCGGTGGCGCTGGCGGCGGCGGACGTGTCGACCGGGCGGTTCGTGGTGATCGACTGTTCGGCCGACGCGCTGGGTGCGGAACTGGCGCGCCTGGGTGCGGCCGAGGTGGTGGCGTCCGAAACCAGCGACCATGCGGACGCGGCGACCAGCCTGCGGCCGCGCGGCGGCTTCGACAGCGGCAGCGCGGAGGCGCGGCTGAAAGCCCTGTTCGGCGTGGCGACGCTCGACGGCTTCGGCAGCTTCTCCCGCGCAGGCCTGGCGGCGGCGGGCGGCCTCGTCGCCTATCTGGAGCATACCGCCAAGGGCGCCCTGCCCTTCCTCCGCCCGCCGCAGCTGGCCCGTGCCGCGGAGACGATGGCGATCGACGCCGCAACGCGCGAAAGCCTGGAGCTGACCTGCACCACCAACGGCCAGCGCAAGGGCAGCCTGCTCGACTGTATCGACCGGACGGTGACGGGCGCGGGCGCACGGGCGCTGGCGAGCGATCTCGGCGCACCGCTGATGGACGCCCGTGCGATCGACGAGCGGCTGGATCTGGTGCAGCACTTCCACGATCAGGCGGGCCAGCGCGAGCAGGTGCGGGCCGCGCTACGGGCGCTGCCCGATATCGGGCGCGCCATCGGCCGGCTGGCGGCGGGGCGCGGGTCGCCGCGCGATCTGGGGCAGCTGCGCGACGGGCTGGACGGCGCGTGGCACCTCGGCGAGCGGCTGGGCCAGATCGACGCGCCGCTGGCGCTGCTCCGCCGGATCGCGCCCGCGCTGCGCGGCCATGGCGCGTTGATCGACCTGCTCCGCCGCGCGCTCGTCCCCTCGCCGCCGATCGAGGCGAGCGACGGTGGCTATATCGCGGCGGGCTATGACGACGCGCTCGACGCGCTACGCGATACCGGCGCGGGCGGGCGCCGTGCGATCGCCGCGCTGGAAGCGGAGATGAAGGCCGCGACCGGCATCGCAACGTTGAAGGTCCGCCACAACAATGTGCTCGGCTATCACGTCGAGGTGCCGGCGCGATCGGCCGACGCGCTGATGCAACCAGATAGCGGCTTCACCCATCGCCAGACGCTGGCGGGCGTCGTGCGCTTCAACACGCCCGCACTGCACGAGGTCGCCGCTAAGGTGTCGCAGGCTGGCGCGCATGCGCTCGCCGCCGAAGCGGCGCACTTGGAAGAGCTGACCGCCGCGGCACTGGCGCAGCGCGAGGCGATCGCCGCCACCGCCGATGCGCTCGCCCGGATCGACGTCGCCGCAGGCCTTGCCGAACGCGCGGCCGAAGGCGGCTGGGCGCGCGCGACGATCGCCGACCATCCCTGCTTCGACGTGATCGGTGGTCGGCATCCGGTGGTCGAGGCCGCCGTCGCCAAGGCCGGCGAGCGCTTCGTCGCCAACGACTGCACGCTGTCGCCCGACTCCCGCCTGTGGCTGGTGACGGGCCCCAACATGGGCGGCAAGTCGACCTTCCTCCGCCAGAACGCCCTCATCGCCGTGCTGGCGCAGGCTGGCAGCTTCGTGCCCGCGACCAGCGCGACGCTGGGGCTGGTCGACCGTCTGTTCAGCCGTGTCGGCGCGTCTGACAATCTCGCCCGCGGCCGCTCGACCTTCATGGTCGAGATGGTCGAGACCGCCGCGATCCTGGCGCAGGCGACACCGCAGAGCTTCGTGATCCTTGACGAGGTCGGTCGCGGCACCTCGACCTATGACGGCCTCGCGATCGCCTGGGCGGTGGTGGAGGCGATCCATGAGGACAATCGCTGCCGCTGCCTGTTCGCGACGCATTACCACGAGCTGACCCGCCTTGCCGAACGCTGCGACGCGCTGACGCTTCACCATGTCCGGGCACGCGAGTGGAAGGGCGAGCTGGTGCTGCTCCACGAACTGGCCACCGGGCCGGCGGATCGCAGCTACGGCCTCGCCGTCGCGCGGCTGGCGGGGATGCCGCCGGCAACGGTGGCGCGGGCGAAGGCGGTGCTCGCCAAGCTGGAAGCGGGGCGCGCGAAGACCGGCGGTCTGGCTGCGGGGCTAGACGACCTGCCGCTGTTCGCGGCCGCCGCGCAGGTGGAGGAAGAGACGTGCGACGCGATCCGGGCGGAGGTGGAGGCGCTCGACGTTGACGCGCTGACGCCGCGCGAGGCGCTGGACACGCTGTATCGCCTGAAGGCGTTGGCGAGGGAGGGGTGAGCAGGTTGCCGGGCCAACGGCCCGGTTGAAACCATCCGGGGGATGGTTTCACCTGCTCACATTCCGGGCGGATCGCGGGGTGCGTATGCGCCTGCCCTACACCCGCCGTAACCCCGGGCTTGACCCGGGGTCCCGCTGTTTTGCGGCGGTGCAGAAGAAGCGGGACCCCGGCTCAAGTCCGGGGTGACGGGTTGGGTGGGGCGGCGTCCCGGTTACAACACGAACCGGCTCAGGTCCGTGTTCCTTGCGATCCCGGCCAGTTGCTTTTCCACATAGGCCGCATCCACCGTCACCGGTTCGCTGCGGTCCTCGGCATCGAAGCTCACCTCTTCCAGCAGCTTTTCCATTACCGTCTGCAGGCGGCGCGCGCCGATATTCTCGACCTGGCCGTTCACTTCCGCAGCGATGCGGGCGATCGCGGCGATGCCGTCGTCGGTGAAGGTGACGTCGACGCCCTCGGTCGCGATCAGCGCCTTGTACTGCGCCGGCAGCGACGCCTTGGTGTCGGACAGAATCGCGATGAAGTCGGCTTCGGTCAGGCCCTTCAGTTCGACGCGGATCGGCAGGCGGCCCTGCAACTCGGGCAACAGGTCGCTGGGCTTAGCGACATGGAAGGCGCCGCTGGCGATGAAGAGGATATGGTCCGTCTTCATCGGCCCGTATTTGGTCGCGACGGTCGTGCCCTCGATCAGCGGCAGCAGGTCGCGCTGCACGCCTTCGCGGCTGACCGAACCGCCGCGGACGTCGCTGACCGCGATCTTGTCGATCTCGTCGAGGAAGACGATGCCGTTCGCCTCGGCGTCGGCCAGCGCGGTGCGGCTCACCTCATCCTGGTCGAGGCGCTTGTCGGCCTCTTCCTCGACCAATTTGTCCCAGGCCGCGCGCACGGTCAGCTTGCGGCGCTTCAACTGCTGGCCACCGCCGAACGACTTCATCATCTCGGTCAGGTTGATCATCTGCGGCGCGCCACCGGGCACCTCGAACGGCATCGACGGCGCCTGTTCCAGCTCGATCTCGATCTCGGTCTGGTCGAGATGGCCGTCGGCAAAGCGCTGCTTGAAGCTTTCGCCAGTCGCCTGGCTGCTGTCCTTGCCGACGAGCGCGTCGAGCAGCCGCTTCATCGCCGCATCCTCCGCCTTGTCCTTCACCGCGAGGCGGCGGCGCTCCTTCTCAAGCCGGATCGCTTCCTCGACCAAGTCGCGGGCGATCTGTTCGACGTCGCGGCCGACATAGCCGACCTCGGTGAACTTCGTCGCCTCGACCTTCAGGAACGGCGCGTCGGCCAGCTTCGCAAGGCGGCGGCTGATCTCGGTCTTGCCGCAGCCGGTGGGGCCGATCATCAGGATATTCTTCGGCGTCACCTCATCGCGCAGGTCGGGCGAGAGCTGCTGGCGGCGCCAGCGGTTGCGCATCGCGACCGCGACCGCGCGCTTGGCGTCGGCCTGGCCGATGATATGGGCGTCGAGCGCGGCGACGATCGCCTTGGGGGTAAGATTTTCGTTCATTATCTGCCTGTTCGCCGGAATCTGGCGATCTGAAAGGTCACAAAAGTCACGCGGATGCGCGTGTTTTTCAGCTCGCGCTGTCGAGCATTTCGATCGTCGTGCGGTCGTTGGTGTAGACGCAGACCTCCGCCGCGATCGCCATCGCCTTGCGGCAAATCGTCTCGGCGTCCTGTTCGTAATCGACCAGTGCGCGGGCCGCGGCGAGCGCGTAATTGCCGCCCGATCCGATCGCCGCGACGCCGTTTTCCGGCTCCAGCACGTCGCCGTTGCCGGTCAGGATCAGCGTGACGTCCTTGTCCGCGACGATCATCATCGCTTCCAAGTTGCGCAGGTACTTGTCGGTGCGCCAGTCCTTCGCCAGCTCGACCGCGGCGCGCATCAGCTGGCCCTGATGGCGCTCCAGCTTCGCCTCCAGCCGCTCGAACAGCGTAAAGGCGTCGGCAGTGGCGCCGGCGAAGCCGCCGATCACCTGTCCCTCGCTGCCGAGGCGGCGGACTTTCTTCGCATTGGGCTTCATAACCGTCTGGCCCATCGAGACCTGGCCGTCGCCGATGACGACGACCTTGCCATTGCGACGGACGGACAAAATGGTGGTGCCATGCCAGACCGGCATGGCGTGTGGATCGTTCCCGCTCATGGCCCGCGATGTAGGGTCGCGCACCGGGGGTGCAAAGGGGGCTGCTCACGCGAAGACGCGAAGACGCGAAGAGGGGGTTCACGCGGAGACGCGGAGACGCGGAGGGGTTGCGCCTGACGCGAAGCGTCTCTCCCCCCAACGAGACGATCGCAGGGGGGCCGCTAACGCGGCGCGCCCTCTTCTTCTCCGCGGCTCCGCGTCTCCGCGTGAATCACCCTTCTCCTTCGCGTCTTAGCGTCTTAGCGTGAATCACCTTTCCACCCCCTTCGCCTTCCCCCACGCCCGCGCGGCCGTGTAACCGAGGTAGCCTGTACCGAAGAGCGCATAGAGCGGTTCGGGAATGGCATTGAGGTACGCGCCCGCCCCCCGCGCCATGGCGATGGCGACATCGGGCCGGATCGCGGCGATCAGGCTCATCGGGATGGTCCACAGGATCAGTGCGTACATCACGTAGAGGAAGGCGGGACGCGCACGCCGCACCCAGGGGTCCTCCGCAGACGGCCGGCGCGGCGTCACGAGACGCGCCCCGCGAGCCAGCCGTACAGAAAGGCCTCGTTGGCGGGGCGGCGCTCGGCGAGCGTGACATAGCGTTCGCCCTGCAAGGCATCGATCGCCTTGACCAGCACCGCCTCCCCCGCTTTGCCGCGCCGCGCGAGGAAGGCATCGAGCGCCGCGAGCGTCCGCGCGCCCACCGCTCCGTCGGCGGCGAGGTCGGGATAATCGGCCTGCCCGCGGTTGAGTGCGTTGAGCGCACGCTGGAGAAACCCGATCGCGGTCGCGGTGCCCATGTTGACGCCGGTATCGAACAGCTCGCCCGCCAGCACGGGCGCCCGCGTGGCGATCCGGTCGAAGCCCGGCCCCCGCCAATAGACGCGTTCGTAGATTTCGGCGGCACGCATCCGCGGCAGATCGCGGATCGCCCCCTGCCAGCCGTTGGCACGGGCGACCGCGGTGGTGATCCCCCAATTGGTGGCGCCGCCCCGATCGGCGGGATGGTCGACATAGCCGCCCTCGCGGGCGATCAACCGGTCGATAAGGGCATGGATGGTCATGATGCGCTCCCCTGCTGTGACGGTGTGGGAGGATCATGGTTTTGGGGAATAGGACAGGGGGTGGGTCTGGCGGCGGGATTTCCGGTTGCCGGGCAATGAGATGCGCCGACCGGGTTGTGATCGGCGTCCAACACGCTTTGGCGGCGACTCATTTCCGTCGCCCTGCACACTTCGTCACCCCGGACTTGGTCCGGGGTCCACTGGGCCGCGGGGGAGCGTTCGCGCCTCCAGCCTTCCCCCTCGCCGCGGAGTGGACCCCGGACCAAGTCCGGGGTGACGGAGGGGGTGGGGCGGCCGCGGCGATCCCCTCGCCGTCCCCCATCCTCCCCATCGCCCCGGATTTGCATCGCCTCGGATTTGCATCGCGGCGCGCTTCGCGCTAACCGCGCCGCATTCGCATGGACCCGGTGCAATTCCGGGTGGCTATTCCGGCCGCCGATCCGCCGGACAACGTATACCGCGCCACTTCATACCATTGCCTTTGCCGGTGATGCCTCACCTTGCGCGGTCGATACGGACCCTCGTTACATGACTTTCGATTTCGCCCGCTACCGCGCCGAATGGTATAGCGGCCCCGCCGCCGCGCGCCGCGACATCCTCGCCGGCATGGTCGGCACCTTCGCGTTGATCCCAGAGGTCATCGCCTTTTCCTTCGTCGCCGGCATCGACCCGCAGGTCGGCCTGTTCGCCTCCTTCGTCATCGGTATCGTCATCGCAATCTTCGGCGGGCGCCCCGCCATGATCTCGGGCGCGGCCGGCTCGGTCGCGCTGGTCGCCGCCGCGCTGGTGACGGCGCATGGCCTGTCCTACCTGCTCGCCGCGACCGTGCTGGCGGGCCTGTTGCAGGTGCTGTTCGGTCTGCTGCGGCTCGACGTGCTGATGCGCTTCGTGTCGCAGTCGGTGCGCACCGGCTTCGTCAACGCACTCGCGATCCTGATCTTCTCGGCGCAGGTGCCGCAGCTGCTCGGCGTCGACTGGCACACCTATGCGATGATCGGGCTGGGCCTCGCAATCATCTACCTCACACCGCGCGTGACGACCGTCATTCCGTCGCCGCTGATCTGCATCGTCGTGCTGACCGCCGTCAGCGTCGCGTTTCCGATGCCGCTGCGCACGATCGCCGACCTCGGGCGCCTGCCCGACGCCCTGCCCGCCTTTGCGCTGCCCGCGGTGCCGATCGAATGGCGCACGCTCGCCATCGTCGCTCCCTATGCCCTGGCGATGGCCGCGGTCGGCCTGCTCGAATCGCTGATGACCGCGCGCGTCGTCGACGACTTGACCGAGAGCGGCAGCGACAAGGCGCGCGAGGCGACCGGCCTCGGCCTCGCCAATGTCGCCGCGGGGTTGTTCGGCGGCATCGCCGGCTGCGGCATGATCGGCCAGACCGTCGGCAACGTCCGCTATGGCGGGCGCGGGCGGCTGTCGACGCTGGTCGCGGGCGTGTTCCTGCTCGTCGTGATGGTGCCGCTGCGCCCCTGGGTCGCGCAGGTGCCGGTCGCAGCGCTGGTCGCGATCATGGTGATGGTGTCGATCAGCACCTTCTCCTGGGGATCGCTGCGCGACCTCGCCCGCCATCCCAAGGTGTCGGGCGTCGTCATGCTGGCCACCGTCGCGGTGACGGTGGCGACGCACGATCTGTCGGCGGGCGTCGCGGTCGGCGTGCTGCTGAGCGGCGTGTTCTTCGCGTTCAAGGTGATGCGGATGATGCGCGTCGACGTCGCCTATGACGCCGGCATCGACACGCGCGTCTATACCGTGTCGGGGCAGGTGTTCTTCGCCAGTGCCGAAATGTTCGCCGACCGGTTCGACCTGCGCGACACCGCGACGCGCGTGCGGATCGATCTGACGCACGCGCATCTGTGGGACGTGACGGCGGTCGCGGCGCTGGACGACGTCGTCGCCAAGATGCGCAGCCATGGGATGGTGGTGGAGCTGGTCGGGCTCAACGCGGCGAGCGCGGTGCTCGTCGACCGGCATGCGCCGCTGGTGATGGGCTGACGGTAAAGCCTCCCCCGCCAGGGGGAGGTGGCAGTGCGAAGCACTGACGGAAGGGGAGGATACGGCACGGGCGCCGTATGCGGAGACGCCCCCTCCACCACCGGCTACGCCGGCGGTCCCCCTCCCCCGGCGATGCCGAGGGAGGAATTAGGCGATCAATACACCCGCTTCTTCGGCTTGATGTATTCGACGTCGTCGGTGAGCGTATAATCGTGGACCGGGCGATAATCGATCGCGGTCGCGCCGCCGACGCCGCCCCAGCCGGTGAAGGTGGCGATCGTGTGCTTCATCCAGTTCGCATCGTCGCGATCCGGGTGATCCTCGTTCACATGGGCGCCGCGCGATTCCTTGCGGTTGGCCGCCGAATCGATCGTCACCAGCGCCTGCGCCACCAGATTGTCGAGTTCCAGCGTCTCAATCAGGTCGGTGTTCCAGATCAGGCTGCGGTCGTTGACCTGCACGTCCTGCATCGAGGCGTAGATGTCCTTCATCAGCGCCTGGCCTTCGCTGAGCAGCGCGTTGTCGCGGAACACCGCGCAATGCTTCTGCATCGTGCGCTGCATCTTGCCCCGGATTTCCGCGGTCGGCGTGCTGCCGGCGGCGTTGCGGAACTTGTCGAGGCGCGTCAGCGACAGCTCTTCCGAACCCTTGGGCAGCGGATTGTGCGTCGTGTTGGGCTTGCAGATGTCGGCGATGCGCTTGCCGGTCGCGCGGCCGAACACCACGAGGTCGATCAGCGAGTTCGAGCCAAGGCGGTTCGCGCCATGGACCGACACGCACGCCGCTTCGCCGACCGCGAACAGGCCGGGGACGACCGTGTCCGGATTGCCGTCGACCAGGTTGACGACCTCGCCGTGGAAGTTCGTCGGAATGCCGCCCATGTTGTAATGGACGGTCGGCGTGACGGGCAGCGGCTGGCGCGTCAGGTCGACGCCGGCGAAGATCTTGCCCGTCTCGGTGATGCCCGGCAGGCGCTCATGCAGCACCTTGGGATCGATGTGGTCGAGGTGCAGGAAGATGTGGTCGCCGTTCTTGCCGACGCCGCGGCCTTCGCGCATCTCCATCGCCATCGAGCGCGACACGACGTCGCGTGACGCCAGGTCCTTCGCCGACGGGGCATAGCGCTCCATGAAGCGCTCGCCTTCGGAATTGGTCAGATAGCCGCCCTCACCGCGCGCGCCCTCGGTGATGAGCACGCCGGCGCCGTAGATGCCGGTCGGGTGGAACTGGACGAACTCCATGTCCTGCAACGGCAGGCCCGCGCGCAGCACCATGCCGCCGCCGTCGCCGGTGCAGGTGTGCGCCGAGGTGGCCGAGAAATAGCAGCGGCCGTAGCCGCCCGTCGCCAGCACGGTGTTGTGGCTGCGGAAGCGGTGGATGCTGCCGTCTTCCATGCACAAAGCGATCACGCCGCGGCAGACGCCGTTTTCCATGATCAGGTCGAGCGCGAAATATTCGACGTAGAAGTCGGCGTCATAGCGCAGCGACTGCTGGTAGAGCGTGTGGAGCATCGCATGCCCCGTACGGTCCGCCGCGGCGCAAGTGCGCTGTGCGGGCGGGCCTTCGCCCATGTTCTGCATCATGCCGCCGAACGGGCGTTGGTAGATGCGGCCCTCGTCGGTGCGGCTGAAGGGCATGCCGGCATGTTCCAGCTCGTACACTGCCGCCGGCGCCTCGCGGACCATGTACTCGATCGCGTCCTGGTCGCCGAGCCAGTCCGACCCCTTGACGGTGTCGTACATATGCCAGGTCCAGTGATCCGGGCCCATGTTGCCGAGGCTCGCGGCGATGCCGCCCTGCGCCGCGACGGTGTGCGACCGGGTCGGGAACACCTTAGTAATGCAGGCGGTCTTCAGGCCGTTCTGCGCACATTCCATGACGGCGCGCAGGCCCGAACCGCCCGCGCCGACGACGACGGCGTCATAGGTGTGGTCGATGATCTTATAGGCAGGCGCGTTCATGCCGCAGCTCCGAAGGCGACCTTGAGGATCGCGAAGATGGCGATCGCGGCGGTCGCGACCGTGAAGAAGTTGAGCGCGATCATATAGGCGACGCGCTTTTCGCCGTGCTGGTAATCCTCGATCACCACCTGCAGCCCGAGCCGGAAGTGGTAGAAGACCGACACGATCAGCAGGATCATCGGCACCGCGACCCAGCTGTTGCGCAGCCAGTCGTGGACGCTGGCATAGTCATAGCCCGGCAGGCGCAGCAGCGAGAAGACGAACCAGAGCGTCAGGAACAGGTTCGAACCCGCGGTGACGCGCTGGCGCCACCAGTGATGCGCGCCTTCCTTGGCGCTGCCGAGGCCGCGGACGCGGCCGATGCTGGTGCCCGAACCCATTACTTCATCCCCAGGTAGAGCCAGAAGGCCGCGGTCAGCACCACGCCGCCGACGATGACGACCATGCTGAACATCTTGTTGCGCTTCAGTTCGAACGCGGCGCCCGCGTCCATCACCAGGTGGCGGATGCCGTTCAGCGCGTGCGTGAAGAACGCCCAGGTCATGCCGACCCCGATCACCCAGCCGAGCGGATTGAGCGCGCCGCTGTCATGCGTGAAGACGTCGCGGAAGGTCGCGTAGCTTTCCGCCCCGCCCGCGATCGCGGCGAGCCACCACACCAGCAGCACCGTGCCGACCGTCGCCATCCCCGAACCCGTGGCGCGATGGAGGATGGAGACCAGCATATGCGGCCCCCAGCTGTAGTGGAGCTTCATAAAGCCCGAGAAAAGATGCGGGCTGCGCGGGCGCGCCGGGGTACGGGATGCCATGAACGGTCCTCGGGCAAGATCGATTGCAGTGCCTATTAGGCCACGCGTTCGCCGATGCAACCCATAGCATCCGCTCCTAACGGAGCATTAACCACTTGGGCGGTAGGCACGACGGTCGAGAGGCCCGTTTACCGGGCACGTCGCTCGTTCGCCGGAGACTTCAGCTTTGCCCGACATTGCCCTGCCGCCCCCGGCCAGCATCGCCGCCAGGATCGACCTGCCGAGTCGAATCAAGGCGTTCGACGGCGGCGACGACACATTGGTCGCGCAGGCACGGGAATTGTGGACGATCATCGAACCCGATGCGGGCGAGATCGTCGATGCCTATTGGGATCATTGGCGCGCCGCCAATCCGGGCGCGCCGACCTGGACGCCGATGGAAGGCGAGCGTCGCCGCGCAGCGGGCGTGGCCTATCTGCGCAACCGCTTCTGCCATCTGGAAGGGATCGCCTGGGTCGAATCGCTCGAACGCTCGGTCGCCGCCGCCTATGCAGCGGGTGTCGAGACGATGGAATTGCTCGCCATGTCGTGCGCCAGCGACCGCGCCGTCCTGAAGGCGCTGAAGAAGCGCCTGCCCGAAGATACGATGCACCGCACCGGACTGGTGGACGCACTGATGCGGCTGTTCGGCATGGAGACCGAGCTGACCGTCGCCCTGTTCGCCGGCTTTGCCGGCTATAGCGCCCATGCGGCGCGCGAGCGGCTGGCGGGCGATTTCCGCGAAGGCATCGCCGACGCGGTCGAGACCGCGACCGTCGAAGGCCGCACCTTGCGCGCACAGGCGGAGCGCAGCTCCGGCTCGGCACGCGGCATGCTGGGCAAGACCAGCGAGGTCGCCGCCGCCGCCGAACAATCCGCCGTCGCGATGCGCGAGGCTGCGCAGACCGCCGCGGGCCTGATCCGCGCGATCGAGGACGCACGCACCGAGGTGGAGGCCGCCGCCGAGATCGCCAGCCGCGCCTCGCGCCAGGCGACCGATGCGGTCGGCATGTCGGAAACGCTGTCCGACCACGCCAAATCGATCGAATCGATCCTGGGCCTGATCCGCGACATCGCCGGCCAGACCAACCTGCTGGCGCTGAATGCGACGATCGAGGCGGCGCGCGCCGGTGACGCCGGCCGCGGCTTCGCCGTCGTCGCGCAAGAGGTGAAGAGCCTCGCCAACCAGACCGCGCGCGCGACCGACGACATCGCTGCCAAGATCGCCTCGATCCAGTCGGCGACGAAATCCACCGTCGAAACCAACGCCAGCATCCGCACGACGGTGACCGAGGTGCAGGAATCGGCCGATCGCATCCGCTTCGCCATGGAGGCGCAGGCGCAGACGGTCACCGCGATCACCGCCGCGGTCGACGAAACCGCGCTCGCCGCCGATTCGATGGCGAGCACGATCGCCACGATCCGCATGGACACCGAAACCGTCGCCGCCGAGATCGACGGCGTGGGCCGCGGCTTCGACAGGCTCGACGGGCGCTTGCAGACGCTGAAGAGCAGCGCGGGCGATTTCGTCGCCAAGGTCGCCGCCTGATGGCCCGTGCCATTCCGTCGCTCCGTTCGCAGCGGGGCTGACAGCATCATGCAACGCCGCATCGTCGACCATCTGGGCGAATATGACTGGGACGGCACGCTCGCCGACACCTCGCGCGATATCTGCGCCTTGCTGTCGGAGGCGGATTATCGCGACATCGCGCGCTGCTTCTGGGACCAGTATCTGTCGCTGCCCGCGACGCAATCGGTCCGCCACCTGTTCCATGGCGATCGGCTGGAGCGCCGGATGCGCGAGAGCATCGAATATGCCCGGCTGAAATACGGCGACCCGTTCGACGACGGCTGGGTGAAGATCGCCCACCGCCATGCCGACCAGTGCATGCGATCGAACGTCCCCCTGCCCAGCTTGCAGGCCGCGCTCGCCCATTCGCACAGCCACACGGTCCGGATCCTCGAAGGCTATTGCACGGGCGACACGCCGCGCCTGCTGCGGATGTGCGATGCGGTGCAGCGCATCTCGCTGGTCGAGGCCGATCTGATGTCGGGCTATCTTGCCGAGGTTCATGAGAACGAGGCGCGCAGCGAACGGCAGGAACGCTCCGCCGCCTTCCGCGAAAGCATCGCCGTCTCGATCGAAGCGGCGGTGGCGCTGGGCGCGCGCATCCGCGTGCAGGCCGACGCGGCCTCCACATCGACCCGCACCGTCATGGAAAAGGCGCGGATCGTCGCCAGCAACGCCGAGGAAACCGCGCTGGCGATGCGCAGCGCCGCGCAGACCGCCGCCGGCCTGACGCATGCGATCGACAGCGCCCGTACCGAGGTGGAGGCTGCCGCCGGCATCGCGACGCGCGCCAGCGAACATGCCGTCGATGCGGTGCGTGCCAGCGAAACGCTGTCCGATCACGCCAAATCGATCGAATCGATCCTGGGCCTGATCCGCGATATTGCCGGGCAGACCAACCTTCTTGCACTCAACGCGACGATCGAGGCGGCGCGGGCGGGCGATGCCGGCCGCGGCTTCGCCGTCGTCGCGCAGGAGGTGAAGAGCCTCGCCAACCAGACCGCGCGCGCGACCGACGATATCGCTGCCAAGATCGCCGCGATCCAGGCAGCGACGCGGTCCACCGTCGAAACCAACATCAGCATCCGCCAGACGGTGGACGCGGCGCGCAACTCGGCGCTGCGCATCCGCAGCGCGATGGAGGAACAGGCGCGCACCGTCGACACCATCACCGCTGCGATCGACGAAGGCGCGCTCGCCGCCGACACGATGGCGGCGACGGTCGATACGATCCGCGACGACACGCATGCCGTCGTCGGCGAGATCGTGTGCCTGGGCGCCGGCTTCAGCGAGGTCGGCGACCGGCTGGCGCAACTGCAACGCTCCGCCGAAAGCTTCTCCGCCAGCGTGGGCTGACGCGGCTTTCCGCGCCTATCACCGACGGTTGCCCGCCCGGCCACCGCCGGTTAGGGCCGCGGCCATGACCATCATCGTTACCGGATCGAGCCGCGGCATCGGCGCCAGCATCCTCGCGACGCTCCGCGACGGCGGCCATGCCGTCATCGGCCAGGCGACCGCCACGGGCAACGGGGCCGACATCGCCGCCGATTTCGCCGACCCCGCCGCCCCCCGCGCGCTGTGGGATGCCGCGCTCGCCCGCGCGGGCGGCACGATCGACGTCCTGATCAACAATGCCGGCGTGTTCGAGGCCAATCCGCTGGACCGCGCGTCCGACGACTGGGTCGCCGACTGGGAACGGACGCAGCGCATCAACCTGACCGCCGCCGCCGAACTGTGCCGCCTTGCCGTGCTGCACTGGCAGGACCGGAAGGTCGGCGGCCGCATCGTCAACATCGCCAGCCGCGCCGCCTATCGCGGCGACAGCCCCGCGCACTGGCATTATGCCGCGGCCAAGGCAGGCATGGTCGCGATGACCAAGACGATCGCGCGCGCCTATGCGAAGGACGGCATCCTCGCCTTCGCCATCTGCCCCGGCTTCACCATGACCGGCATGGCCGACGACTATCTGGCCAGCCGCGGTGGCGACAAACTGCTCGCCGACATTCCGCTGGGCCGCGTCGCCGATCCGGACGAGGTGGCGACGCTCGCCCGCTTCTGCGCGCTGGAGGCACCCGCTTCGATGACCGGCGCGGTGCTCGACATCAATGGAGCCTCCTATGTCCGCTGAGTCCAACGGCACGAGCTGGCGGATCACCCTGCCCTGCACCCGCGCCGAGGCGGAGGCGATCGACAGCGCGTCCGATCTCGCGATCGATGCCGTGCTGATGACCACCGAAGAGGTCGAGGACGACGTCGAACGCTGGCGGCTCGACGCCTATGTCGAGCATGAGCCCGACGCGGCGATGCTCGCGACGATCCACGCCCTGGTGCCGAGCGCGAGCGGCCACGATCCGGTGGTCACGCAGCTGGGCGACGAGGATTGGATCGCGATGAGCCAGGCGGGATTGGAGCCGATCCGCGAAGGCCGCTTCGTCGTCCACACCAGCGCGCATCCCGTCGCGGCGCCCGCGGGTGGGCGCGCCTTCCTGATCGATGCGGGGCAGGCCTTCGGCACCGGTCATCACGGCACGACCAGCGGTTGCCTCGCCATGCTCGATGACCTGGCGGTGGCGGGCAAGACCTTCACCCGCGCGATCGACGTCGGCACCGGCACCGGTCTGCTCGCCTTCGCCGCGGTCGAGCTATGGCCCGACGCGCTGGTCGTCGCGACCGACATCGATCCCGTCGCGGTCGACGTGACGCGCGACAATGCTACGCTGAACGGCATTGCGGCAGACGCGGTGACGCTGTTCGTCGCCGACGGTGCGCGCCACCCCGATATCGACGCCGCCGCGCCCTACGATCTGGTGATCGCCAACATCCTCGCCGGCCCCCTGGTATCGATGGCGCCCGAGCTCGCCGCGATCGCCGCGCCGCACGCGACCATCGTGCTGGCGGGCCTGCTGGAAACGCAGCGCGACACCGTCGTCGCGGCCTATGTCGCCTGCGGCTGCACGCTCGACGCGATCGACCGCCGCGGCGACTGGACCGTCCTGCGCCTCACCGCCGGCGCGGAGCGCTACGTGCCGACGGCGCCCTTCGACCCCAAGGGCCGCGACGGCTGGGCGTTGGATCTGTAATCCCCCTTCCCCCCGTCACCCCGGACTTGTTCCGGGGTCCACTCCGCGGCGAGGGGGGGGGGCAAGAGGCTCAAGCGACCCCGTGCGGCCCGGTGGACCCCGGAACACGTCCGGGGTGACGAATCGTATCGGGAACGACTGCCCCCCCCCCTCGCCGCGGAGTGG
>Ga0209816_1000919_pt1 | contig 22265 bp, 22 predicted proteins | sample CoawatmetaG01DNA_FD_187509 | JGI IMG/M metagenome (GOLD analysis project Ga0209816, IMG submission 187509) | Marine microbial communities from the West Antarctic Peninsula - Coastal water metaG017-DNA (SPAdes) (version 2) | ecosystem: Environmental > Aquatic > Marine > Coastal ...
GTGTTTTTAATGCAAAACTCAAATCTGTTAAAATTGTATAATTACTTTAAATGTTATAATAGAAGAAAGATTAATAAAGGATATTGGAGATAAAATATGTCTAAGATAAAGGTTGTTGACTCGTTAATAAAAGATTTACTTAAGAAAATTGACGATGATACTATTGACTGGGTTGATGAAAAACAAAACTTGCAATCCATAATGGAAAATGGCGGTTTAGTAGATAGAATGTGGCCGGTAAAATTAATTGAAGATTATTGTGAAGAAAACAGTGCTGCTAAAATATTAGATTATGGGTGTGGATCAGGAATCTTAAATCTACTTTTACTACTGAAGGGTTATTCAAATGTTCATGGCGTCGATGTGGTGGAAAAATTTGATAGCAAAATTCTTGAGCATATGCAGTTTGATAATGCATCATTCAAGTTAATCGGTGAGGATGAAAGACTTCCGTTTGATGATGCTACATTTGATGTTATTACTAGTAGCTTGGTATTAGAGCATGTGGAAAATGTAGATTTTTATTATAGTGAGGCTTCGAGATTACTAAAGCCTGGGGGTGTCTGTTTCTTTAACTTTCCTCATAGGCTTAAACCATACGACAGTCATTCAAGATGCTGGTTTATTCATTATTTCCCAAAGAGTATAAGGAAATTACTTTGGGATATTTTTGCAAGACAGGACGGTGATTATTTAAATAATTACTTGTTTTTAAAAACTGTGTCTTACCATAAACGTATTGCGATGAAATATTTTAGCCATGCTGAAAATAGAACTGGCAACAGGATAAAAGAAATTAATTTTGTTAACTATAAAGGAAGTTCAAAAATTAGACTTATTGCTTCGAAATTAATGGGCTTAAAATATGTTGGTAATATTTTCATAAAAATATTCAGCCTCAACGCATCTGTGGACTTATATCTAGAAAAATCAAGCTATTAACTTATATTGAAGCGCCTTAAAAGTATTTGAATTATGAAAATTAACATATCTTTATCAAAAGAATTTGGCTGGAAGCAGTATTCTGTTGCTGGCTATACAGTTTGGTTTAAGGGATATCTAATTGACGATAACATTACTGATCTTTTTCAGTATGGTAGAGACTTACTCCATAAAAAACATATTAATATTGATGAGTTTTCAAAATGGATTAAAAGTGTCCGAGGACATTTTTCAATTATTATTTATAGTTCGGATCGTGTATTTTGTGCGGTTGATCAGGTTAGATCTGTCCCTCTTTTTTATAATTATGATGCTAATCAAATATCTATAGCTGCTAACGCAGAAGATCTGTTGGATAAGCCTGCACTAAATTTAGAGCTAGATAATGCTGAGGCTGCTCTAGAGATAGCTATGTCCGGCTTTACAATTGGTAAAAAAACACTAAGTATCGGTATTTCCCAACTGCAGGCTGGCGAGTGTATTTTGGTCGAAGAAAATACAGTCACAATTCATCGCTACTATCGCTATAGTCCCTGGAATACTACTAGCGACAACAAAGATGAACTTAAAGTTGAATTAACTATGTTGCTTAAGGACATGTTTCAGAGTGTTGCTGAAAGTTGTAAAGGGCGGCAGATAGTAATTCCTTTAAGTGGAGGACATGATTCCCGTTTAATTGCCAGCGGTTTAAAAGAGGTTGGTTTTGAGGATGTGGTCTGTTTTTCATACGGGCTTAGTAATAATTTTGAAGCTAAGACTGCAAAGAAAATAGCAGAGAAACTTGGTTATAAACACGTATCCATACCTTTGTCTCTGAAGAAGCAAAAGGATATTTTTAGTCAAAGTTGCTTTAGTGAGTTCAGGGACATGACAAATACTTTATGTAACTCGCCCGTTCTGCTCGATTATTCAGCTGTAAAAATACTTATCGAAGGTAATCATATTGCAAGCGATGCTATTTTTATTAATGGTATGTCAGGAGATTTTATTTCAGGCAGTCATTCAGATCCTCGGCTTAAAGAACTAGACTTAGATGATTTTGTTTATTCATTTATGCAAAAACATTACAACCTATGGCAATCATTAAGATCGCCAAAAAATGATAAAAAAATTAAAGCCCGGTTGTTGGAAAATGTAAAAAAAATCATGAGTGATCATCGCTTGTCTCAGGATGATTTTAGTTCAATCGCAGAGTCCATAGAGTGGTCAGGAAGACAAAGTAAGTTTGTTACAACAACGCAAAGAAGTTATGAATTTCATGGGCATGAATGGAGATTACCACTTTGGGACTCGCTATTCATGAAGTTCTGGGAAAAAATTCCTCTAGACCATAAAGTTAATCAATCTTTGTATAAAGAAGTGTTATACGAAAATAACTGGGGTAATGTTTGGGATAACATTCAGGTTAATGATTTCCGCTTGGCATCTTATAAAGTAAGGTTTATACGAACAATTGCAAAGTTATTTTTTGTGCTAGCTAGACGAGAAACTTGGAACAAATTTGATAAAAGGGTGTTCTATTATTTCTATGACAATACTGCAGCGACAGCCATAGAGCCTTATCGAAACGTCTTATTGGATCTTCACGGCGCCCGAGACCGCAACTCATGGATTTCAAGACAGTATCTTGCACAGAAAGACATTAAATTACTAGATTTGCAAGATTAACTCCTATTACAAATAAACAGATATGCAAACGGATGACTTAAAAATGCAAGAAAATATTTTTAGTGATGAATTACCAGTATCCATATCTAAAGTATTCGATGTATTAGAAAGACATAATGTCTTTTTTTGGCTAGATGCAGGCTGCCTTCTTAAGGGTATTAGGGATAAGTCAATTTTAACTTCAAGTGATATTGATGTGTCAGCAACTAATGATCAAACCAATAATATATTGTCCGCTTTAGATGAATTAGCTGACTTAGGATATCGCTTCAATTTTAACGGTGGCTATCCTATGCTTGAGGATATGGTCACAGTTTTTTTGCCAGAGATGTTTAATAGGATTAAGCATATAGATATATACATATTTCATAGATCTGGAGATATGCTTGCTAGACGTTGTTTTCATAAGCCGATAGTGACTTCAAAATCGCGTTATTTATTTTATCTTTCAAAGAAAATTATGGCTAAATCGTTAACTAGTAATAAAGCGATTGATCTAAAATTAGATGCTGATAGGAATTATTCAATAGCTCGTAATTTAGGTAAATTTATTTTTTACTTATATGAATTAGTTGGAACTACAGCCTGGTACGTTATTCCAGTTAAATATTTATCGGAATTTAAAAAAGTGAAATTACATGGTAGGCAATTTAATGTACCAGTTTCTTGGGAGGACTATTTAGAAATGAGATATGGTGCTGACTGGGCAACTCCAAAAGATAGACTTGAATGGTTCAGCGATTGGAAAAATAGCTTAAATCATGTTATTCAACATAGAAAATTAAGGACTAATATGTCTTTAAAGAAATATTGGTTTAGGTTCTAATGACGATTCTGTTCTTAGGGATTTATTTTAAATTTTTTTTCTCTGGTCAGTCTTTATTGCCTTGGCTAAAAAAAATTATTGGAGTTTATTATGTTAAGTAAAGGATTATCTAAAGCGCAGACTTTAGAATACGTTAGTACTAAAGTATCACTCTTTAGAGTTCCTGAGTTGATGTATTTTACAATCGCGAATTATAGAAAAGCACCTCTGGATACAATTAAAAAAATACAGGCTACATTTAAAGATCAGAATGTTGCGGTTAGATCTTCAGCTTCTGATGAGGATGGTGACTCTAGTGCAGCAGCTGGAGAATATGATTCAGTATTAGATGTTAAGTCGAATGATTCTGAAAATCTCTCACAAGCTATTCAAACAGTAATTAGTAGCATTGAATCTAAAAGAGATTGCTCTCCTAATGATGAATTTATAGTTCAGGAAATGGTAGAAAATTCAAATATGAGTGGAGTGATTTTTACCCATGACCTTAATACGGGGGCTCCATATTATGTTATTAATTATGATGATACTTCAGGCTTAACAAATACGGTTACATCAGGTGATAATGAGTACTCAAATAGAACGCTATATGTTTATCGAGGTTCATCCAATTCACTCAGATCAAATCGGTTTTATGACCTTCTAAATGCTACATTGGAATTAGAAAAGATTTTAGATAGCAATCTTCTCGATATTGAATTTGCCTTAGACTCCAATTTTAAACCTTGCTTACTGCAAGTTAGAGCAATAACGACCCATAAAAAATGGGATAACACGGTTTTAAAAGAAATTGATAAGACATTACTAGGCATTCAGTCTTTCGTTCAGTCAAGGTTTAGACCACTTTTTGGAGTCTATGGCGATACTACTGTACTGGGCCAAATGCCTGATTGGAACCCAGTAGAAATGATTGGTAGAGCTCCACGTGCATTAGCTTTTTCTATGTATCAAACCCTGATTACCGATAATGCATGGCGTGTAGCGAGAGAAAAAATGGGGTATTCAGTCCCAGCAGGCCAGCCTTTAATGGTTTCTCTAGCTGGCCAACCTTTTATAGACACACGCCTCAGCTTCCATTCTTTTTTACCGAAATCTTTGTCACCTAAGATTGGTAAAAAATTAGTGAATATATGGCTTAATCATCTTAAAGATAAACCTACACTTCATGATAAAGTTGAATTTGAAGTAGCCATTACCACTTTCAGTTTTGATATTGATGACAGGATAGAGCGGTTGATTGGTCCAGAATTAAACGCTAGTGAGAAGTCTGATTTTAAAAGTGCATTACTTCAGCAAACTCGTTTACTGTTATTGGGAGATGGAGAATATGGTTTAAAGGATGCTCTTGGCAAAGTGGAAGAACTTACTATTAAGCAATTAAAATATAAACAAATTTCATTTGATAACAATTTGTCTATTATTTTTAATATGATTGACGAGTGTATTCACTATGGAACTATTCCATTTTCTATTTTGGCTAGGCATGGCTTTATTGCAAGAACAATTTTATTATCTTTAGTACAGCGTAAAATTCTCTCTAACGATGATGCTGATCTTATTCAGTCAAGTGTCAGGACAGTAGCAAGTGAGTTCGTGGATGATAGTCAGGAGCTAAAAGAAGGAACTTTGTCCGAGAGTAAATTTTTGTCTAAGTATGGGCACCTGCGCCCAGGAACTTATGATATTTTATCACCTCGGTATGACCAGATGGGAGACGCAATGGCTGAAGGTAGCTTTAATGAAATAAAATCTTCATCTAGAGTATTTGAATTGTCATCGAAGCAAACAGAAGAAATTAACCATCTTCTTATACAAGAAGGCTTTCATGATCTAGACGCAGAAGGGCTCTTGGAATATGTCCGAGCTGCCACTGTTGGTCGCGAGTATGGTAAATTTATATTCTCACGTTCACTAAGTAATATTCTTGAGCTTGTCGCTGCGTATGGGGAATATCATGGACTGAACCGTGATCAGATGTCTCATATTGCGGTTACTGATTTGTTGGGTATAGCGCAAAAGAGTAACTCAGCTAATATCCCAGATTATTTGCGTGCAATTTCAAAGAGTAATGCAAAGTTACACTCTTTATCAAGTGCAGTAAGGCTGCCTCAGCTGCTTTTTGATGAGGCAGGAGTTTTTGTTGTACCTTTTCAGGTCAGCACCCCAAATTTTATAACCCAGAAAAATATTACCGCCCCTATTTTATTACTTAGTTCGAGAATAGATTTTGATGTTTCCTTGCTACGAGATAAAATCATTTTAATTGAGAGTGCTGACCCAGGGTTTGACTGGATCTTTGCACAAAATATAGGTGGACTAGTAACAAAGTATGGTGGAGCTAATTCACATATGGCAATTAGATGTGCAGAATTTGGCATACCTGCAGCGATTGGATGTGGGGAGCAGCGCTTTGAAACCATCCAAAAATCTAATCGAATTCTTTTAGATTGTGCCTCAGGATTAATTGATTCATTAAATTAGAGAGTTTTTATGGTTATATGGATAATAGGGCTTTCCGGCTCTGGAAAAACAACTTTAGCTAACAAAGTTATTGCTGATGCTAACAAGATGTCAAGTGTAGAATCTAAAAAATCTGTTCTTATAGACGGAGATGTAATTCGTGAGGTATTTAATCACGACATTGGATATTCCATGCAAGATCGCTTGACTAATGCAAAACGTATCTGTCAGTTAGGAAAATTTCTAGATAGCAAGGGAGTCAATGTGATATGCGCTATTTTGTCTATTTTTCCTGAAACTAGAAAGTGGAATAGGGAGAATATTGAAGACTATTATGAAGTATTTATTGATACGCCAATTGAGACTTTAGTTAGCAGGGATAGCAAAGGTATATATAGGAAGTTTAAGAATGGTGAAATAACTGATGTTGCTGGAATGGACATAGATTTTCCAGTACCAAAATCTGCGGACTTGGTGATTAATAATAATACATCCATTAATGACTTGCTTAGTCATTCAGATGCACTTGTAGAATTATTATGCCAATAAGATCAATGGTTTATGAATATACTTCAACCGATAGGTTAGTTTCACCTCACAAATATATGTATACTGAATATGCTGGAAATGAATTTTTGCAGTGTTATTCTGATGATCGATCAAATTTTCTTAATCATTTTTCATCATTAAAAAAGCATAAAAAAGATGTACGTAAAATTGATGAGTATCTATGTGCTTTAGTTATTGAATTTATGGCCAATAATGAATTACCTTCACCAGATAATAGTTTAGGTAATATTGGTCGCCTTGATTCAGTGACTGAGATTAGCACATCTAAATTACTAGAATCTTTAATACATCATTCAATTTCTAAAAGCACAAACGACAATTCCAAGGAGTGGTTAGATTTTTTAGTTCAAAGATTTGAAGTAACAAAAAAAATTTTCGAGGGTTACCACAATAAAAAATTACGAGAAGGCAAGGGTAAAAGTAACTTGGTTTTCTTATATTGGCTTTTTTCAGTTCTGTTAGTTCTGGTTTATTATCAAACAACTAATCTAAAATACTTGAGTACTTTATTGAAAGTTAATGATCTTATATGTTCATTAAATCATAGTCATTTAGCATTAATCCCCCCCAAAGGTATGGATTTAGTTTTATTAAATGAGATTAGCTTTGTACAAAATATCTCAAATAATGTGAAGAGGTCAAATTTTGACTTTAAATAAAATTGGAATGGTGGCCGCAGACACCTCACGAACATTATGTTACATAGAGGAGCTTATTAAGCATAATTTGAAACCTAATCATGTAATATTACTTATTAATAATGAAGAGAATCTACTCCCAGGACAAAACAATAACGAATTATGTAGCAAAATTATAGAAATTTTAGATTTAGAAGCCATTACTTATGAAATTTCATCCAATTCTGATATCAACAGCAAGGAAGTTTTAGATATTCTTCTGCAAAGAAGTGAGTCTACTTTTATATTTTCTGGTTTTGGTGGCGTATTGCTTAGAAACAATATTCTAGATTCAGGAAAGAAATTTCTGCATGTGCATGGTGGCTATCTTCCCAATTATAAAGGCAGTACAACTAACTACTTCAGCTTATTAGAAGAAAATGTTATTGGAGCATCATCTATCTTCCTCACAAAGGATATTGATTGTGGCCCAGTTTTAGCAAGAAAATTTTTTTCAGCGCCAATTGATAGAACTGAAATAGATCATATTTATGACTCAAAGGCTCGTGCTGAAGTGCTTATTGAAACTCTTCAAAAATACAAGGACCTTGGATTTTTTGATTTTGATTTAAATTCAAACGTTGGAGGCGAAACCTTTTACGTAATTCATCCAGTTCTTAAACATCTTGCAATACTCGGAGAATAGGCAGTTATTATCAACTAAATCTCATATAATTTGATAAACTTCATTATCACAGGTTAAATATTTAGCCATACATAAAGGGAAACATGGTTAATCATTATGCGCATTACATACCGCGGTAAAAATATAAAAGATTATTGGGCCTTGCGATGGTCAGAAATAGACTCAGATCTTCCAATGACTAATATCGATGCATATCCTCTAAAGTATGCAATTGAAACAGCTAGTGATAAAAATGGTAGGATTCTAGAGGCTGGTTGTGGCGCTGGTAGGATACAAAGATATTTCCATGATCAAGGAATAGATATTTTTGGGGTTGATTACATTGGGGTTGCGATTGAAAAGCTGCGGGATATTGATCCTACTCTTAAAGTTGAAGTAGGAGATATAACTAACTTAAACTTTAAAGATGAGTCATTCAAATATGTTTTAGCATTTGGACTTTATCATAATTTAGAGTATGGGTTAAAAGCTTCCATTCAAGAAACTTACCGTGTTATGGAATTTGGAGGCTCAGTTTGCGCTTCTTTTAGAGCTGATAATATTCAGACAAAACTTGTTGATTGGCTAACTCAACACAGATCGAAACAAAAACCTTTAAAAGACTGTTTAGAATTCCATAAAATGAATCTTACGCGTTTTGAATTTAGGAAATTATTCGAGGACGCAGGATTTACCATCAAATCCATAGTTCCAGTTGAGAATATGCCCTTATTGTATAAGTTTTCTATTTTTAGAGCCTCTAATCATAAGATTTTTGATGAAAATATAGCAAGAGTTGAAGGCTATAAGCTTTCCTGGGTTGGCCAGCTTTTTCAGAATTTTTTAATGAAATTCTTTTCCGATCAATTCTGTAACATTTACGTGCTTATTGCTCATAAGAATAGATAATATTATGAAAAAAAAAATAGGGATTACTCAGCGAGTTGACAGAGTTGATCTTTACGATGAGTCACGAGATGCATTAGACCATCGATTGATTGACTGGGTTTTAAGTGCAGATTTCATTCCGATACCTATACCAAATAGCATAGTAGATGCTAAGTTAGCAAATAATTTACAACCAAATCTAGATAAATGGTTAAAAGATGTCGGTATTGATGTTGTTTTATTATCTGGGGGTAATAATATTGGCGATGTTCAGCTACGAGATTTAACTGAAGAGTATTTAGTTTTTTGGGCGGAGAAATATAAAAAGCCATTATTAGGAATCTGCCGGGGAATGCAGATGATGGGTATTTGTGCAGGTGCTCAATTGGTAAAAATTAATGGTCACGCCAAAGTTCGGCATAAATTGAAAGCCAAAGATACAAGTAACAAGTCACTGCCGAAATCGGTCAATAGTTATCATGATTTTGCCCTAGAAGAGTGTCCTCAAGGCTATGAAATTTTAGCAGAGTCAGAGGATGGTTCTATTGAAGCTATAAAACATAAAAAACTGCATTGGGAAGGGTGGATGTGGCATCCAGAAAGGGAATTTCCTTTCGATTATATAGATATAATGAGACTTAAAAAAATAACAAATAATGTCAAATAAAAAACCGAAAGTTATTCTTTTAGTCGCTGGTGAAGGCAAGAGGCTTCGTCCATACACCTTAGATAAGCCTAAGTGTATGGTAGAGATAGATGGGGTTAGTTTAATCGATCGGCAGATAAAAATACTTAAGGCAGAAGGGCTTGAAGATTTTTTACTGATTGGTGGCTTTAAGGCTGAGATGTTAAAACAGAAAGGGGTTAAATTAAAAATTAACTCAAGATACTTTGAAACAAATATGGTTTGGACATTATTTTCTGCAGAGGAAGAGTTAGAGGGTGATATTATTGTCAGCTATGGAGATATTGTATATTCCCAAGAAATATTACAGGCGTTGATAAACTCCAAAGAGGATATTGCAGTCGTTATAGACAAAGATTGGGAGAGCTATTGGAGAGCTAGAAATGAAGATCTGTTGGATGACGCTGAGACACTAAGACTTGGTCTAAACGGGAAAATAACTGAAATTGGTAATCGGCCAAAGACTGTAGAAGAAATTCAGGGTCAGTACATTGGGTTAATGAAATTTTCGTCTAAGGGCTTGAGTCATATAAAGACAATTTTTCATAATTCTGTTAAATCTGGAAAGTTATTAAATAAGCCTGTTGAAGAATCTTATATGACAGATCTCTTACAAGTATGCATTAACCAAGATATTCCTGTGTCATCAGTCATAATAAACGGTGGATGGATTGAGATAGATACCGTTTCAGACTTGCATTCGAAAACAACTTTAGAACGTATCGAGCTTTTAGATCGAGTGAATTGAAAATATTATTCCCATTTGTTGGTGACAGTGTTGGAGGAAGCCACTTATCAACTTTAGAGCTATACAAAATACTTAGAGAGCATGAGTATGATGTTGTTGTTTTGTTGCACGAAAGTGATGGCCCTTTATCAAAATTGCTTAAAAAATCTGGCGTTGAATATTTAGAAATTAAAACTGCCTATTTAGCTGGTGAATCCCCAAATATAGCTATGATACTCTTTGGGATGATTTTTAATATCAGCCCCTTTGTAAAATTTATTAAAAAAAATAATATAGATATTGTTCATGGAAATGATTTAAGAGTTAATCTAACTTGGTCGGTCGCGGCTAGGATAGCAAAAATCAAGTTTATATGGCATCAGAGAACTATTTTGTCCGACTCAAAATTTTGGAGATGTATTACCCTTCTATGCGATCACTTTATTGGTATATCACAAGCAGTGATAAATTCAGCTCCTAATAATATTAACTCAGTCAAGAGATCTTTGGTTTATAACGCTTTTGACACAGATACTCGATTTGATAAAAGTTCCTCTAAGAACTTAATTAATAAACGTTTACCAAAATATCAAAATGCTATCATTTTAGGCTGTGTTGGAAGACTAGTCGCCTATAAGAATATTGATTTTGTAATAAGGTGTATTCCGGAAATAATTAGCACTTCTAAAGTTCCGATTCATCTTTTGGTAGTAGGTACTGGCAAGGGCGAATATACAAGTTACTTAAAAAATATTGTGAAGGATTTAAATTTGCAGAGCAATGTAAGCTTTACCGGCTTTTTAGGTAATCCATCTGAGATAATTTCAGGACTTGATATTTTAATAGCTTCAAGCAGTAGAGATGCTTTTGGAAGGACAATCATAGAGGCTATGCTGCAGTCAACCTCAGTTCTAGTGGCTAATAAAGGAGGCCATTTAGAAATAGTAAAGAATGAATTTGATGGATTACTCTACTCGGCTAACTGTAAAAAAAGCTTTATTGAAAAGGCTTGTGCGCTAGTTGAAGATAAATCGCTTAGAGAGGCGCTCGCTTCCAAAGCCTTGGAGAAAAGCTCTTTAAAGTATTCAAAGCAATCACTATTTTTAGCGGTAGAGAAAATTTATAAATCTGTGACAGTCCTCTAAACTAGTAATAGTATCTCGACCTTGGTCCTAAAAAATCTTGATATACCTAAGATAATTATTTTCCTCAATATAGAGCTATCTCCTATTTTTTAACCCCCTTGCGCATATATAATACAACCCAATGAAACACGCTACCTATCTAGTTCGCTTTGATGACATTTGCCCTACAATGGACTGGGAATCTTGGGATAAAGTAGAAAAAGTATTAATTTCAGAAGGTATAAGGCCTATATTGGCTGTTGTACCTGACAATAGGGATGAAAATCTTATATTTGGAAAAGAGAATGAACATTTTTGGTCGAAAGTTCGAACTTGGAAAAAAATGGGGTGGTCGATTGCTATTCATGGATATCAACATTTATATCAAACTAATGACTCTGGTTTGTTAGGGCTTAATAAATATAGTGAGTTTTCAGGTTTATCATACGAACAACAGAGCAAAAAGCTTCAAAAAGCACTTAAAATTTTTGAATCGCATGATGTTAAACCTAATTTATGGGTAGCTCCCGCTCACTCTTTCGATAAAGTGACGGTGCGCGTGTTATCTGATTTAGGTATAGAGGTAATTAGTGATGGATTTTTTAAGAGACCAGTTAAATATATGAATATGATATGGATACCACAACAATTATGGAAGTTTCGTCATTTCCGATCAGGTATTTGGACGGTTTGCTACCATGTTAATGGAATGAAAAAAGAAGAATTAGAAAGAATATGTTCTGATTTAAATCAATATAATGAGAGTATTATTAGTTTAGATTATGTCTTGAAGAATACTTCTATTAATTCATTCACTATATTGGATAATATCTTTTCCAAAGTTTGGGTAAGATTAATTAAATTAAAGAGAATTTTAAGAAGATTGTAATTATGCAAAAAGTATTTTTTATAATTCCTACATTAACTCAAGGAGGGGCTGAGAGGGTAATAGTTACATTGTTAAAATTTCTAGACAAAAGTAAATTTAAAGCAACGATTATGGTCGTTAATATGAATGAAGAAGTCTACAGTGAGGAGATCCCAGAAGAAGTAGATATTATTGATTTAAATTGCAATCGAGTTCGAACTGCAATTCCAAAGATTATTTATAATCTTTGGCGGCACAAACCGAATATTGTTATGTCAACTATCGGTCACTTGAATTTAGCTATTGCAATGTCAAGAATCTTCATGCCTTCCGGAATTAAATTTATAGCAAGAGAAACGATTGTTGTGTCTGAGAAATTAAGTAGAGGAAAGTTTCAAAAACTGTGGAAACTTTTGCATCAAATCTTTTATCCTACTTTTGACAAAATAATTTGCCAATCAGAAGATATGATGAAAGATATGTCAAATATCTTAGGTAGTGATAAAAATTTAGTTCTAATAAATAATCCAGTAGATTATAAGAAAATTCAGAATCTCTCAAGGTTGTATGACCAGTCAGCTGAGGAATATTATAATGATAGATCTTATACCTACCTAATAGCCGCTGGAAGACTTATTGAGCAAAAGGGTTTTGAGATGTTAATTGAAGCTGTTGCTTTAAGTAGTAATCCAAAGATAAGACTTGCTATTCTTGGGCATGGCCCCTTAGAAAAAAAACTACTCTCGTTAATTGAGCAATATAAGCTTCAAGACCAAGTGACCTTGTTGGGCTATCAAAAAAATCCATATATATGGATATCTAGAGCCAATGCGTTTGTTCTTTCCTCTTATTATGAGGGTTTTCCAAATGTTGTTTTGGAGGCTTTATCCTGTAGCAAACCAGTCATATCAACACCAGCTCCAGGTGGGGCGAAGGAAATATTAGAATCAATAGAAGGGTGTTACCTATCTAAGGAGATTTCAGCTATATCATTAATGAAAGCTATAACTGATTTTACAGACTCTAAACATCAGAGAATTTCAGATAATGCGGTTGAACCATATAAATCGGAAAAAATTTGTAAAGAATACATGCGTGTATTCTTAAACTGATGAATACAAAATGTTAACAAAGCCTTTACATATAATTACTAGTTTAAGTATTGGTGGTGCTGAGACTATGCTATTGCGTCTAATCAAACATAAACCTGATTTGGTTAAATCAACAATTGTAATCTCTCTGACAGATAATGGAGAAATAGGTCGAATATTAGAATCGATGGGCGTCAGCGTTATAAGTCTTGGAATGCATAATTGGTCTTCTATTTTTAAAGCATTATTTAAACTAAAAAAAATAATCCAGAACGAAAAACCTGACATCATTCATACATGGATGTATCACGCAAATATATTAGGCGGTATTGCTGCGTTTTTAGCAAAAAATAAAAATATTATATGGTCGATAAGAAGATCGGAATTCACTCGTGGTGAATCTCTATCAACTTATATAGTAATGAGAATAGGGGCGATGTTTTCAAATGTCATACCAAAAGTAATAGTTTGCGTGGCTGAATCAGGGCTGAAGAATCATCAAAATTATGGTTATAAATCAGATAGCATGATCGTTATTCCAAATGGTTTTGATTTAGAGCATTTGAAACATGATCCAGTTGTTCGAAAAGAAATTAGAAAAGAGTTAAATATTTATGATGATGAGGTTGTAATAGGATGCGTTGGAAGATTTCATGAGTCTAAAGGTTATGAAATATTAATTGCTTCATCAGTTGAGGTGATCAAGCTCAATGAAAAAGTTAGATATTTATTGATTGGACGTGATTTAGATCAGCAAAACACTATTTTGATGGAATGGATTAATAAAACAGGTTTTTCAGATCATTTTCTACTAGCAGGTGAAAAGCATAATGTTGCTGATTATATGAGCGCCATGGATATATATTGTTTATCCTCAATTACAGAGGGTTTTCCTAATGTTGTAGGAGAAGCAATGGCCTCAGCATTACCATGTGTAGTAACTTCTGTTGGCGATGTTCAAAAAATCACTGGGAATAATGCAATATTGGTTCAGCCAAAAAACAAAAAATTACTCAGTAAAGGTCTTTGTGAAATATTAAATATGGATAACGAAAAAAGATATAGAATGGGGTTAAGAGGAAGAATAAAAATAGAAGAAGAATACCCAATAAAATTAATTTGCGAAAAGTACTATAATCTATATTCGTTAATTTCATGTGGAGAAAATAATTATGAAAAAATTTGATAATTTATTAAGTGAGGCTGGTATAACCAGATCAGATGGGTATGAATTCTATTTTCGTAATTATATTTATAAGGATATAGATTTAGATGGCAAAAAAATATTAGATATAGGAGGTGGGAATGGTTTAGCATCCTTTTATGCCCTAGATTCATCTCCTAATTGTTCTGCTTGGGTCGTAGATCCTATTGCTGAAGGCTCTAATGATTTAATGTTTGAGCAATATGACTCCATGAAAAAAAATTATGACGAAGAGCGTATTAATTTTCATAGGGATTATGTAGATACACTATTAGATCCTAGTTCCTTCGATATTATTGTGATGCATAATACAATTAATCATATTGGTGAAGATATTCTTGAAGATATTTCATTCAACAAAGATGCATACATTGAATATGTAAGTAGGCTTAAAACAATACTTGATCGATTATCTTCTGACGGCATTTTGATTGTAGCTGACTGTGGAAGTAAAAACTTTTTTGGACAAATAGGTTTGAAAAGTCCTTTTGCACCATCTATTGATTGGCACCTCCATTGTGAGCCGCGAGTTTGGCAACAAATGATTGAGGATATTGGATTTTTACATACCAAGACTCAATGGACAGCTCGAAGAGAGTTCGGTGTATTCGGAAAATTTTTCTTGGCTAATCGATTTTGTTCTTATTTTCTCAATAGTCATTTTGTCAGCTTTTATCAAAAAAAATAATTATCTCTGTTATTTTTTTATCAAAAAAGAGGTTATGTAAATAAGTTAAATAAAATTTTTTTTAGACATGACAACAATCAATACAAATTTAGCTTTAAAAGCAAATACAAAAATAGCGATGAGCACCCGCTTTATATTGCTGCTAGTTTCAGTTGTTTTGTCATGGAAGTTATTTCGCTTAGCGTACCCTATAGAAATTCTTTGGAATGCTCATAATTATTTAATAATCTTTTTTGCATTAATTTCCCTTACATTATCAATCAAGCACAATTTATATTTAGAAAGATCAAAAACCGCCATAATTGTTTTATTCTTTATCCTGCTCAGTGTCAGCAGATTAGTGTTCTTTCCTAGCCCAAACCCATTTTTTGTAGTTTCGATGGTATTTTGTTTATATTTTTCAATGCTTACAATTTTTATGAGATTCTCTCTGGACTTCGGATTTAAGTGCTTTGAAATTCTACTTGTACTATTGTTATTTTATAATTTTTTAGATTATGTAGATGCAAACTCTAGCTTGATAAACATATTTAGTTATGAAATTCCTTCATTCATGGCTGGAGTGATGAATCCAATGGGGCATAAGTCGCAATCTATTTTTTCTGAGAGCATGACTGATGGATTTATTATTAGATCAATCGGCGTTGCTGGTACTAACTATGCATCATCTGCTTTAACAGCTGCCACAGCTATTTATTTTTTTATTTTAAAAAGACGTTTGTTGTTTATTCTCTCTTTTTCTTTTTTGGTAATCTGGGGAGTTGGATCTTCTTTATTAGCTGCGATAGTCTATATTTTATTCTTGAAAAGAAAATCGAAGGTATCAATTATATTTGTTGCTGTAGGGCTAGCGCTTAGTTATTTTATACTAACAAGTAGAGGTTTCACTTCTGATGTCTATCTGAATATAACTAATAACTTTGGTGCGTTTGACTTTTTAGTGGCGTCAATTGTAGGTGAGGGAAAGTCAGTTTCAAGCGTTCATACGGAATTCCGTATTTTGGGTCTATTCTTTAGTTTAGGTTCTATAGGTGTTTTGCTTGTGTGCATTATGATTATCAATTATGGAAATCTCGCACGTTACGCTAGCTCGAATAATTATCAAAACTTTAACGCAGGTCTAGGATTTATAATTGTATTATTAATAGCCACCTTTCATTACAATTCATTTTATGTATTTCCTAATATTTTTCTTATTGTTATGTTGATCGCTTTCTCCTCGATAGGTTTCATGAGAATTCCTAAATATTAATAACTAGTGGCATTATCAATAATTACTCATATTTTAGAGATAAGACATATTAATTTAAGTCTTATTTTTTTAGATTTTTAAGGACACTATGAATTTTAAATTATATTTTAAAAAATTATTTCGAATTGTTTTGATGTTATTTTTTAGATTTGACTGGTGGCATACCAGTCCTATGGATAATAGAAAATACGCAAGAGATATCATCTCCGAGTTGAATCGTCGGGTGTCGCGAGGGAGCCTGATTGAGATAGGCTGCGGCTTAGGAGATATTCTGATAAAAGCTCACTATGATAGAAAATATTTTTATGATGTATGCCCAAAGGTTCTCAGTGCTGCTAAATTTGAGCAAAATTTTTCTAGAATACCCTCAATAAATTCCTTTAAAACCTTTAATCTTCTCACTGATACCGTAGAGAAGAATTTAAAGTTCGATGCTATAGTATTGGTTAATTGGATACATGGATATGATAGTGAAACGCTGAAATCCCGTTTAACTAAAATTGTAAATAACAATCTTAATAAAAAGGGTTTAATTGCCTTCGACATAATTGATAACAACTCAAGTTATAAATTTAATCACTCTGTGAGTGATTTAATAGATTTGCAGAAATTTGATATTGTAATTTCAGATGGATATCCGTTTGGTCGAAAGTTGGTTTTTGCCGAATTAAAATGAAGAATATTTTTAGTCCATAAATAACTGTATCATTAGAAGTCGGCGGTTAATTTAAAGAATAAACCGAAACTTTAATTTTATTAGTGGATAATATGAACTCTAAAAAAGTACTAATATGCTCCAATTATGCTTGGACTGTCTATAATTTTCGAATGCCTTTAATTCGAAGTTTAAAAAAGCAAGGGTATAATATTGAAGTTGTAACCCAGTTTGATGGCTATGAGAAGGATATAATTCAAGAGGTTAATGGAGTTCATAATTTACTAATTTCTAGAAAAGGAATGAATCCTTTTGCTGACTTAGTGACCTTAAGCAACCTTATTCTAACGTTTTTTCGGTTAAAACCTGATTTAGTATTATTGTTCACAATTAAGCCTGTGATTTATGGGCTGTTGGCTTCAAGGTGTTTTGGTATTCCTAGCATCCCAACGATAACTGGGCTTGGAACTGTGTTTATTCGGGAGAGTATAGTTACTAGAATCGTTAAAAGACTATATTGTATGGCCCTTTCGTCAGCCTCAGTAGTTTTCTTTCAGAATAATGACGATATACGCCTTTTTACTGAACAAAAACTCGTTGACTTTAATCTGTGTCGCTTAAGTCCTGGTTCAGGAGTTGACTTAAATGCATTTCCTGAAAGCATATTAGAGCCTAGCGATAATATGACCTTTCTATTAATAGCGCGCATGCTTTGGGACAAAGGCATCGGAGAATATGTTGAAGCTGCAAGAATTATTAAAGCAAAATATCCTAATGTTAGGTTTCAATTACTGGGTCCCAGAGGTGTAGAGAATAGATCGGCAATTGCAGAGTCAAGGATAGATGAATGGCAGGAGGAGGGAGTTGTTGACTACTTAGGTGAAACAGATAATGTAGCTTCTTTTATTAAAAGTGCTTGTTGCGTTGTTTTACCCTCTTATAGAGAAGGAACGTCTCGTGTATTATTAGAATCAGCAGCTATGTGCCGTCCATTAATAGCAACAGATGTTCCCGGCTGTAGAGAGGTTGTTGATGAAGATATTACAGGGTTTCTTTGCAAGCCAAAGGATTATGTTTCTCTCGCACAAAAAATGGAGATGATGGTCAACTTGCCTCATGAGAATCGTGTTTCTATGGGTAAAAAGGGTAGGGAGAAAATACAGAATGAATTCAGTGAAGATATTGTTTGTGAATTGTATAATCAGGCAATAAAATCAGGAATACGTTGAGATATGCAGCTAAATTTAGGACAACAAATAATAGGCAATGAGAGATTATTATGAGATTTTCAGTAAATCCAATTACACAAAGCACATATGAGATTCCAGAAAGTCTTGATGATTCAAAAGCAATCTGCGAGTTTCTTTCCAAGAACAAGGGAAAGAAAGTGGTCGTTGTCCAAGGCTTGGGGTTTGTGGGAGCCGTAATGTCATTGGTTTGTGCAAATGCAGTCACTGAAGAGTATGCCGTAATTGGTGTTGATTTAGCAAATGAAAATACTTACTGGAAAATAAGATCTATAAATGATGGTGTTTTCCCGCTGATAGCAAACGATCCAAAAATAGAGGAGTTCTTCGATAAGGCCAAAGAAAAAAGAAATTTCTTAGCCACCTATGATCCAATGGCCTATAAATTTGCTGATGTTGTTATTGTTGATATTAATTTAGATGTACAAAAAAATTCAAGTGAAAATGCTGTTTTAAAAGATTTTGATGTCAACCTTGATGGATTTAAATCAGCAATTAAGTCAATTGGTGCTCATTGTAAAGAAGATGTTCTTGTGCTTGTTGAAACCACAGTACCTCCAGGGACCTGTGAGCAGGTAGTTAAGCCATTAATCGAAGGTGAATTAATGAAGCGCAGTTTGTCGACTGAACGATATTACCTAGGACACTCATATGAGCGTGTAATGCCTGGTCCTAAGTACATTGACTCGATTCGAGAATTTCCGCGAGTTTATTCGGGTTGTAACTCCGTTAGCGCAGACACTATTGAATCATTTCTAAAAACAATTATAGATACATCGGTATGTAAATTGACAAGGCTAGAGCACACTAACGCGACTGAAATGGCTAAGGTTCTTGAAAATTCTTACCGTGCCATGAACATTGCATTTGCAGTTGAATGGTCAAGATTTGCTGAGGAAGCTGGCGTAGATCTTTATTCAATGATTAACGCCATAAGAGTCAGAGAAACTCATGCTAACCTAATGTACCCAGGCATTGGTGTTGGAGGATATTGCTTGACAAAGGATCCTTTGCTTGCAAGCTGGGCACGTAAATCTTTCTTTGGGTCTGAGTCTGATCTTGAAATGAGTATTAAGGGTGTTTCAATAAACGATCAAATGCCTATTTTTGCTTTTAAACGTCTTATTGAGGTATTCGGAGACATTGATGATTTAAAAATAGCTTTCCTTGGTGTGTCATATCGAGGAGATGTCGGTGATACACGTTTTACACCAGTAGAACCCCTTTTAGAGATGGTTCGACAGACTGGAGCTCAGATAGAACTGCATGATCCGTTTGTGTCATTTTGGGAAGAGCAAAACTGTACTGTTGAAGCTGACTTAGACTCAATTTTCTCCTTTAATCCTGATCTTATTATTATTTCTGCAGGCCATAGTCAATATAAGCAAGAATCAACTATAAAGAATTTGATGTCTTTAAGTCCTTTGCTTATCTTTGACACTATTGGTTTATTTAATAAACAACAACTAGTCATCTTACAAAGCAAACATAAAGTATCTGTTCTCGGTCGTGGCGATCTTAAATAATTATTACGAGGCATAGTATGAAAGAAGTATTAGTATTAGGTGGTGGTGGATTTATAGGTAGAAATATTGTTGAGTATCTGGTGGATAGGGGGGATTGCAATGTTACTGCAGCTGATATCAGAGAAGGTTCTAATTGGCATAGGCTATCTAGTAATCAGGCGACACGCGATCGCTTTAAAGCCGTGACTGCAGATTTCACTGACATTAAAGAGTTCGATAGCCTAAATCAAAGTTTTGATGAGGTCTATATGCTGGCTGCGGTTGTAGGGGTTAATCGAACGTTAAAGTTTCCCCAAGATGTTATTAGAATAAATACTCTTTTAACGATGAATACTTTAGATTGGATATCACGAAACCCCATCAGACGATTACTGTTTTCTTCATCCAGTGAAAATTATGCAGGCACATCTGATTTATTTAATACGGTAATTCCTACAGCAGAAGATGTACCTTTATGTATTGGAGATATAAAGCATCCTCGTTGGACATACGCGATGACCAAAATGCATGGTGAATCTGCCTTTATTCATTCAGCTGACTCATACAATTATGAATGCACTATTGTTAGGTATCAGAATATTATAGGCCCTGAAATGGGCTTTGGTCATGCGATTCCCCACATTGTTGAGCGTTTCGTCAAGAGGGAAGAGTCCCCATTTAAAATCTATGGTCATGATCAAACACGAGCTTTTGCCTATATAGATGATGCAGTTAAAGGAACGGTTGGAGCAATGGAGAGTGATAAAGCAGCAGGTGAGATCTATCATATTGGCAAGCAGGATGAAATCAACATGGAAACTTTGACTAAATATATTGGCAAGTTGATGGATTATAAGGGGGAATATGAGGCAGCAATGACTTATCCGGGTTCCGTTGCAAGACGTTGCCCAAACATCAACAAAGCAAAGTTAGACTTCGGATATTCACCCAGCATTGATTGGAAAAAAGCCGTTAGTTTGACTGCCGATTGGTACCATGAGTTTTTTATTTCTGGCAAATCCCCTCAGTCAGGTGGTTTTGAAACACCAGAAGCTGTCTCGGCGAAGGTAAAAAAATAGTGAAAAGATTTTTAGATATTGTACTTAGCTTATTGGCGCTAGTAACTCTTGCACCATTTCTTCTCCCAATTATTATTATTTTGAGATTAACCGGAGAAGGAGAGGTTTTTTATATACAGAAGCGTGCTGGTCGGGGGGGTAATTCGTTTGGGTTATATAAGTTTGCGACAATGTTAAAAAATAGTCCAAACATTGGTGCTGGTGAGATAACAGTCCGAGATGACCCTAGAGTGCTACCTATTGGAAAGTTTCTTAGGAAAACAAAGTTAAATGAACTTCCCCAACTGTGGAATATTTTTATTGGAGATATGAGTGTGGTCGGTCCTCGTCCTATGGTACTTAATACATATACTCATTATTCTGAAGTAGCACGTCATAGATTAAATACTATAAGACCAGGGCTCACGGGCATTGGATCTATAATATTTAGAGACGAAGAGAGGCTCTTGGTTGATCGCGATGAACCTATGGAGTTTTATAAAGAGCACATCATTCCTTACAAAAGCGACCTAGAGCTTTGGTTTATCGAAAACAACACCCTTTCGTTATATATTAAAATAATTTTCGTTACTGCTTGGGTTGTTATTTTTCCATCGAGCAATATAGCTAACAAGTTATTTAAAGACATTCCCCCTATACCAGAAAACTTAATTTAAGTATTTGTTAAAAAAGTAAATTTAGACATAAGAGGCTGTATTTTGCAGCTTTTTTTTGTTTATAGGTTTTATTTTTATAGTTCTTGATTTGTAATAATGCGTATATAATTAGTTTAAAATTTAAATACAATGATCCAATTTAATAACTTAAATCAAGAAATACCTTACCTACTTTTTAAGTCGAAATATGATGAGGCTTTAGATAAAGGCCAAAAAGGCATTGAAGCTATTTCAATTTCTTCATACAACACTAAAATGCATGAGGTTGATTCTAGATACGTAAATCTTAAATTTATCACAAATGATGAATTTATTTTTTTTAGCAATTATGTCTCTCCAAAAGCATCTTCTTTTAATTCTCATGACCAAATAGCTGTATTAGTATATTGGGCTAGCATTAATGTTCAGATTAGAATAAAGGCTAAAATAAAAAAAACTTCTAATGAGTACAATCAAAAATATTTTTTTGATAGATCAGAAGAAAAAAATGCATTAGCTATTTCATCGAACCAATCAAAGCCAATAGATTCTTATAATCAAGTTAAAGAAAATTATAATAAATCTTTAAAAAATGATGATTTAAAAAAATGTCCAGAATTTTGGGGTGGTTATTCATTTACCCCTTACTATTTTGAATTCTGGGAAGGGCATGAGTCACGATTAAATAAGAGAGAAGTCTATGAAAAAAGTAATGATAGTTGGAAGCATTTTATTCTTCAACCCTAGGTAAAATTTTATTGCGTAATAGGTTAATTAGTATAAAATCAGCACCACACAATGATAAACATCAAACCATCACAAATAAATAACATTATATTTAATACTTAATGT
>Ga0209816_1000920_pt1 | contig 22264 bp, 21 predicted proteins | sample CoawatmetaG01DNA_FD_187509 | JGI IMG/M metagenome (GOLD analysis project Ga0209816, IMG submission 187509) | Marine microbial communities from the West Antarctic Peninsula - Coastal water metaG017-DNA (SPAdes) (version 2) | ecosystem: Environmental > Aquatic > Marine > Coastal ...
ATGTTTCCTGTATGGGCTTGGATTAAGAATCCTAAGTTCAGATTCATAACAGCATCTTATTCTGCAGAGCTTTCAATAGAACATTCAACAAGAAGTAGAGATATTATAAACTCAGAGTGGTTTAAAGCAAGATGGGGAGATTTATTCTTCATTAAGAAAGACCAGAATCTAAAATCAAGATACGAGAACAATTTTCTAGGAGTTAGGAGGGCAACATCAGTAGGAGGTACTGTTACAGGGCAAGGAGGGGACTTTCTGCTTGTAGATGACCCTGTTTCCCCACAACACGCTGCATCAGAGATAGAGAGAGAAAATGCAAACGAATGGTATAGGACAACATTCTACTCTAGGCTTAATAATCCATTAACAGGAGTAAGAATAATTATTATGCAGAGAATACATGATGATGATTTAAGTGGATTCTTACTTTATGGTAGTCAAAGTAGACTAAAATATAAGCATATTTGCATACCTGCAGAGCTTTCAGAGGATGTTAAACCTAAAATGCTAGAATCTAACTATGATGAAGATGGATTGTTTTGGTCAGATAGGTTCAGTAAGGCTATTTTAGATGATTATAAGCAAGCTTTAGGAAGTTATGGATATGCAGGACAACTTATGCAAACTCCTACACCTCTAAACTCAGGAATGATAAAATCTGAGTGGTTAAACATAGATAATCATAAAGTAGGAGATATTGGAGAGCAAACTACAGTTGATTTCGTTATTGACCCTGCATATACTGCAAATGAGAAGAATGACCCTTCTGCACTACTCGCATATACATATAAAAATAACAAATGGCAGATAATTGATTGTATTAATGTATATAAAGAGTTTCCTGACCTAATTAAATTCATTCAACAATGGGTTTCTAAAAATGGATATACAAGTAGGAGTAGAATATATGTAGAACCTAAAGCATCAGGTAAATCTATAGTTCAAACTCTTAAAAAGGAAACAGGACTTAATGTTAAAGAGGATAAACCACCATCTAAAGATAAAGTGGCAAGAGTACAAGATATTTCTGCCTCTTTAGAGTCAGGTAGAGTAAGTTTACTCAAAGGGAAATGGAACGAGGAGTTTTTACAGCAATTAGTGAGGTTTCCATCTGCAAAACATGATGATATGGTAGATTGTTTAGTTATGGCTGTAAATAATAATATGTGGAGTGGCTCTAAGGTAGTTTATTTTTCTTAACTTCTAAAAACTTCTAGGTTAATAGAAAAAAAAGTCATATAATTGCGAAAGAATAGGAATAAATTATGGATGTAAGTAGTTTAAATAGTAAGCACGAAGAAATAATTCACAAATACTTGAAATTTGTTCAGGGAACTGTATATACAGCTACAGAAGAATATGGTAGTGATAAGTTCTTGGATTTCAATGAGATAATAGAAAATATTATAAAATATACAAATGCTTTTAATAAATTAATTAAAACAAATAACAGAAGGTCGGAGTGGGCATATATGACTCCAAATTTAATGCTATACGCTACAATAGGATTCTTATCAGGAGTTAAAAGTGCTTCCAATAGCGATTTAATTGATGAATTATCAGAAGATTTGTTTGATAAGACTGTTGATTTTGTAGGAGAAACAACAGATATTTTAGAGGATATTCAAAATAAAGAAGATGTTCAAAAAAAAATACTAAAACTAACTAGAAAATAAAAATGAGTGTAACTATTGCTATAAAGTATCAAAATGATGAGATGGATGTTGTTATTCCAACTCAATGGGAGGATATAACCCTTGAATATTGGACTGAAATATGTTCTATAGTAAACAAGCATAAAAAAAGTACGGAATTAAAAAAAGAACATCATAGTGAAAAATATTCTGAATCTAATGATTTAGATAGAATACTTGAGGATGTAGAGTTTATAGATAATATATCTTTAAATAAGGATATTTTTTGCTTTATGACAGGCCTGAATGATGATGATATGAAAAAGGTAGACTTAGGTCAGGTAAATAAGGTTCTAGAAGCTGTTGGTATTCTTACTGAAGAATATAAACCTAAAGGAATTAAATCTTTTGACTTAGATGGAGAAACTTATTACTTCCCTTTAGAATCCTTTAGAAAAAATACTTACGGAGATTTCATTGAATCTACTCAGCTTGATATGACTATTGAGAACACAAAAAACGGAAGGTTTGATGTTTTGCCTGAGCAGATGGCTATATTATGCAGAAGGATAGGCGAAGATTATGAAGAAGAAGATATACCTGAAAAAACTAAAAATTTCAAAAAATTAACTATGGACATTGTATATGAGTTCGCTTTTTTTTTGACCATTCAAAGCAACAAGTTGCTAAAAATTTCCAATATGTATTTGGAGAAAAAAGAGAAGGAATGATGGCTATAAAAACAAAAGGACTTTACAATATATATATAAAGCCTTTTGGATGGCTTAACAGCTTGTATGTTCTTGCAGAGAAGGGAATATTCCAAATAGAAGGAATGAATGGAATAGATAGCGTTAAAAACACTAATCTATACAAGGTAATGACTTATTTAAGTTGGATAACAGCTAAAAATGAGTATGAATCAAAGGTTAGTGAGAAAATTTCTAATCCAAATAAAGTAAGTTAAAAATATGGCAATAAAACTAACAGATATAGTTACTGTAATGAAGGATAAGTGGACTTATGGAGATAAGTTCTTTGGATATACAGAGGAATTTAATGACAATCATAATACTCAGTACCCTTCACTATTAATAACCCCTCCTGATTCAGTATTTCCTGAAGTGGGAATGAATAATGGTTGGGAAAACTACACTTTTGAAGTATATTTTTCTGATTTATACAATAGGACTGCACAAGCAAATGAGTCTATTGACCAAAGATGGGAAAACCTACAGGATTTAGGGACAGAATGGTTAGATAACTTTTTAAAGAATTATCAGGCTAATGCACCTATACTAGCTTTCCTTGAAGATGAAAGTGTCAGTATAGAAAGAAATAAAGAGGTAGCTAACGACCAATTAATACAAATTAAAATGACATTTACTTGGAGGGTTTTAAGTAAATGCTTTAGGCCTCAGTCTACATATCCTAATCAAATTAGTAATCTTATTACTTGGTTGAGGGCTGATAGTAGTGTTACATTTAGTATTCCTACTAAAAAAGTAAGCTTAATAGGAGATGGCTCAGGAAATAATAACGGAGTTAGTCAGTCTATATCCGGCAATCAGCCTCAAAGATTTAGCTATGGTGGTTCTTCAGAAAAAACACAAATTACTTTTGATGGATATATTAATGATTTTTTAGTTTCAGATAATAACTTTATTACAGGAACTACAGTTGCAGGTGGTGTGGAATACACTATAATTGAGGTTAGCAAAATAGATAAAATAAATCAAAATGTTTTTGGTTACTTTAATTTATCTAGTGGTGCTTATATTTCAATGGGTTCTAATGCTACAGGTCATTATGAGATATCAATAAGTGATGGTAGTGCAGTACAAACTTCTTCGGCAGGTTCTTCAACTTTAGGTAAGTTTCACATAGGAGCAATAAGGCAATCTAATAAAGGAATAAAACTAGATTATAAACACTTAGGAACGAGCAGTTCATTAAACTCGTATGATGGGGCTTGGAACTTAAATGAAAATTTTGAGCAAAGTAAATTCACAATAGGTTGTACTAAAGCTTCTGATGGACTTGCACCTCCTTCGGCAATTAATACAAAATTCTTAGAGGGATTAGTACAAGAAGTAATTATTTATGATAGAAGAATAGATGACTTTGAGTATGCAAAAATAGAGGATTACTTAAACAAAAAATATAGAATATATTAAGATATGGGATACGGAATAAACGGAGCAATGCAAATGGGTCAAGACCCTTATGGTTATGATTCAGGTTCATATAACAGGTTAAGAAATTATGTAGGTAGTTATCAAAATATGTGGTGTGTAAATCTACCTATAGTAGTAAGTGTTAATTGGAATGGACTGTACGAAAACCAAGAACCTAGTCCTGCTAATTTTAGTAGTGGGGATGGAGATATAGTAAATGTTATATTTGATGTTTACCAAATTAGTGATACAGATGGAGCTGCATGGCCTGATGATTGGACTTTAGTAGGCTCAATAAGAAAATCAAGAGATATAAGAAATATAAGTCAAGAAGATAGAGTAAATGGTGGGGATGGGGTTTTAACATCTTTAGGTCATATATTCACAGTAGATATTAGTGAACTGTGTAGGGATTTATTAAGTTATTCTTTGGTGCCGCATGGAAAAGGAACTTGGACTAGCACATTCTTTGGGGGATTGAATGGTGGTGCCGAGCAACAAGGAAATAGATTTGTGAGTGTTTGGCAAGACCAATTTATAGTTACAAAAAACGGTTCATTTAGGAAAATTAAGGTTAGAATTAGGACAGAGATAATTGATGGAGATGGTATTATCAGAGAGGCTACTGAATCAGGAAGTATTAAAGAGAGTAACAGCACTATTTGCATAATAAATAACGCACCTGATTTTGATGAGGCTACGGTGGCAGGTTATAGAAATCTTCCTTCTTCTTTTGTGCATTTAGGTTGGGGTACTAGTAATAGATACTTTAGGAGTTTTATGACAAATTGTAAAAATGGTTATTGGGGTGGAAGTAATTTTAATTATTTAGGAAATTCTAAAGATGTGAGAATGGATGAGGCTGCAGAGTATTTACAATGGGTTATGGGTACGGTAAATAATTATTCAATTTATAATTCAGGTTTTGATTCAGGAAATGGAGAAACAAAATATGGTACAGGTAATACATCAGACTTATCAGGAGATGTATGGATTAAGGTTAGGGCTAAAAATGCTGCAGGAGCTGTAATAAGAGAGGCAAGGCTTTACGATTGGAATCATAATTTAAGGCCAAGAGAAACAATAAATGGAATAACCGGTATGTGGCCTAGAAGTCATTACAGAATGTGTTCACAGAACATATCTCCTGTTTTTATAAATGCAAATTGCATATTAGAAACATCTACTACAAAAGAAAGTTGGGAGCTGTCAGGAACAACATACACAAGAGATATGATTGATAATCAAGGGTATGCTTCTGATAAGACTGCTCTTTTTTTAAATGATGATGTTTATTATTATGATGTTGCTATTTATAATCAAACTACAACATCAGGAAATGGAACGGGAGTATTAAAAAGATTGTCAGAAATTCGTTATTATAAAATAGACAGAAGTGGAATTGTACTTAATGTTCCTGTTGCAAATGCAGGAGATGCTTATGCAGGTATTTATTATACGGAACTAAGAAGCGACCAAATGACATTACCACACCCTATAAGATGTAAAGGTTTTAGGAGTGCAGGTTTGGGGATTACCAATAATATGCCTTACTTTAGAATATATTGGCTAAATAAATGTGGAGGAATTGACAGTTATACCATAAAAGGTCATAAATCTATGACTTATAATGCTCAAAGAGATGTTATACAGAGAAAGGAGCCTAACCCATTTGATGTAAGGTATGGAAGGTCAGATACTAAAAATCCATATCCGGGAGATAACAGAACCACTACAGGTGCTTATCAGTCAGACTACATGGGTAATTCAATGAATCATAAAGGAGGATTGGAAGTCTTAAATGTTAATTCTACAAGGTCAGGTAAAGTAACTACGCTTCCTTTAAATATAGCTAAAGCAGGGTGGCTTAGAGAAGTCCTTACATCTCCGAATGTATGGACAGAGTATTTAACCGTTCCTATAGATAATACAGGTCTATTTGGAAGGATAAATTATAGAGGTGTTAATGACCTAGAGGATGGTAGTAATGTTGATGGTAGAACACCAAACAATATGGAATATGTCCCGATTATAATTACAAGCTCTAGTATGGATATTTATGATGAGTCTAAGGGATTAACAACAATGACTTTTGAATACACACACTCACACGCTATTGTAACTCAAAGAAATTAAAATATGGCTAAAGATATAAGTATTGAACTTTTACAAGATAGAGAAAATGTAAGAATTGGAGAACAAATGCTTTCTAATTCAGAGTTTTCTACCTCTACAGGTTGGACAAGTCCTGCTTTAAGTAGTACAGATGCCTTTACATTTAATGGCTATCAGTTAATAAAAATGACAACAGGACTAGGTGCTGCTAGAGCTACAATACTTTGTGATTTTGTAGAGGGTTATGAGTATGAGTGTGAGGTTGCTGTTAAAAATTATAATAGAAATGGTCAGTTTCTTTTGGCTAATCATGGAGCAAATAATGCTAATATATCTGTGTTAAGCAGCACCATTGTACCTGCTAATGCTCCAGGAACAGGAAATAGTTATGGTTATTATTCTGCAAAATGGATTCAAGGCTCAGGTCAAAACACTAAGCTTAGTGTTTATGCAAATGATGGTGTAAAGCTAGAAATAACATATTTAAGGATTTATAGAACAGCAGTTGATAAGAGTTCTGTATTTGGAATTATAGATGCTTCAACTACAGAAGATTTTCCATTATCTTTAAACTTCTCTGTTAATGACCCTTCTAATATTGATGCTAGGAAAGGCTCATATAGTAAAACATTTCAAGTGCCTGCTACTGCAAATAATAATATAGTATTAAAAAATTTCGGTATTCCTAATTCTACTCATCAAGATGCTCAGTTATACGATAAAATTCCTTGCAGGATTTTAGTAGGAAATTTATTCTCTTTAACAGGATTACTTCAACTTCAAGATGTGCAAAGATTAAATGATAAACCAATATCATATTCTTGTATCTTCTTAGGGGACAATCTTTCTTGGTCTACCGAAATGGATGGAAAATACCTTAGCGATTTACAGTTAAAAAACTCTACAGGACTAAAATTAAGTGCTAAAGAGATTACAGCTAGTTGGAGTCAAACTGATGCTACTCTTAGGGCTACAGGAGCTGCTAATGATTCGGCTGTAGTTTACCCTTTAGCTAGTTACGGACAAGTCAATGAAACAGGATGGGATTATGGAAATGGATTTCAACTATTTAGAGAACAATGGGAGATTGATTACATGAACAATAATAGTTATAATATATCTCAAACAGGTTTTTTAGGTTCTAACCAATTTAACGCTGTTCCTGTAAATGATTGGAGGCCTCTTGTGTGGATATACAATATGATGCACAAAATATTTAATGATGCAGGATATAAATTAACATCTTCTTTTGTAGAAACAGACCAATTTAAAAAACTATTATATGCTAGCCCTAACTTTCTTTTTAATAATTCTGCCAACAGGATGCAAACTAATTCTTATATCGGTAATTTTAAAGACAATAGCTCATGCTCTGCAACTCAAGCAAATTTAAAGATTTTTGATGAAACTACAAATGTTGGAGCTAATGTTGCAAATCAAAGTGGACTTCTTCTTGTTGAGGCGACAAATCAAGCTCCTTATGACCCTATAAGATTTGGAGGTAGTTGTGGTTCAGGAGATGGTAGTGCTAGATTTCAACCTGCTCCCGGTGTTATAACAACTACAACAGGTAATCAGCAGGATTTAACGATATCATCAGCAGCCTCAGGGAATCTTTGGACTATTCCTATTGCCGGTCGCTATACTGTAACTACACAGAATATAATGTATTACTTTAATTGGCAGCAAAGTGATTGGAGTGGAAGTGGTAATTTTGGCTCTAACAATACAGGATTGACAATGTATGCTAATATAGTTGTAGAGAAGAAAGTGGTGGCTAACACAGCTTTTTACCCAATAAATTACATTGATAATCAGAGTGCTACAGCTTTAGGTGGATTTAAAAAGTCAAATACAACACATTCTTATGGTGGTACTTTACCTACGACATCATTTACAGCATACTTTAACGAAGGCGACCAGATAAGGCTTACTCTTGGTATGGCACCTATATATGAGATACAGAGTCCTAATAATAATTTCACAGGAGTAACTAATGTTAATATTCAAGCAGAATTATTTGGAACAGCTTATAATGATTGGACAAGCTCAAATGGTCAAGTCAGCATAGAAATGGCTAATCCTGATGTTCCTGTTTATGGTGGAGAGTATAATCTACAAGATATTCTCCCAAAAGACCAAAAGCAAATTGACTTTGTTAAGGGTGTTGCTCATGCATTTAACTTGCAATTTTATACAGAAGAATTTTCTAAAACTGTTTTTGCAGAGCCATATCCTGATTTTTATTTACCTCCTAAAAATGCTATTGATTGGACACATAAACTAGCAAGAAATTTATCAGATACTCAAAGCTTTATACAGAGTAATTGGACTAGAAAGTTGATATTTAAGTACCAAACTGATGATAAAGATTGGAGGGTTAATGATATGAGTGAAGAATACTTTGATAACATAGGAGATATATACCCTAAACAGGTTATTCTTAATAACACATACCCTGCAGGAGAAACTATATTTGAAAACCCTTTCTTTGCAGGAACATACGACTCTAAATCTTTTGGAGCAGGAGTAACTGAGTTGGAAGATTATAACTTTTATACTGCAGCTTTATGGACTAATAATGTTTGGTATAATTCTCCAAAGGGTTATGGATTTAAGCCTAGAATGTTATATTACAATCGAATGGAAATGCCGGTAGCTCACGACCCTTTATGGCAGGGTTTTAATGTTGAAAATGGAAGTCAAACAGTAATCGCATTTAATTTTAGCAGAAAAAAAGTTCAGGTATCAGATGTTACAGCGTTGCCTCAGTCTGCTTTTGTAGGTAACTCAAATGTTTATGTTAATAATGCAGTATATTGCTCTGCGACATTTGTCAATAGATATGATTTCTCAACTCAATTTGGATTGTCTTATGGTAATTATTGGGCAGCAGACTACGACCCCGCAACAAACACTTATAGTGCAGTAGGGAATCAAGTTGGTTTAGGACTGTACTCTAGGTATTATGAGTCTATGATAGAAGGATTAAGGGCAAGACCTAAATTAAGAGTTTGCTATATAGATTTAAAAATAACAGATATAACGAAATTAGACTTTAGAAAAATGGTTTATATTGATGGGTGTTATTATAGAATAATAAAAGTTGTTGATTATCAACCACATAAAAACGAGCCTACAAAAGTTGAGCTGCATCAGTTTAATCCCGGAGTTGGTTCAGTACTTCCAACATCAGGTGTTTGGATAAATAATACATTCACAAATAATAATGGTGGTGGTGGTACTAATGGAGGAGGGGGGCCGATTCCTGATGATGATGGTGCTTATGCTTAAATAAATTATATAATATGAGAAATTCAATAACAAATATAAATACAGCTCCCAATGGGCTTGCTCTTAATTCAGGGCTAGGAACTATGTCTGAATTTAGTTTAGCGACTAAAGTGCCTGCTCAGTTTAATGAAACAACAACAATTAAATACACTAAATCTGAGAACTCATCTAATGATTATCTTTCTGATAATGGAGATACATCTCAATTTAGTGTAAATTCAGGAGTAGTTTTAGTAGATGGTCAAAGTTATGATAATAATTTTATAGCTAGGCATTGTCAGTTTATTGCTCCTTTAGATTGTTATATTAAAAGCATTAATGGATTTATAAATACTAATAATGGAGCTGAGTGTGGGGAAGAATCATTTATATTAAGTGTTTGGAAAAAATCATCATCAATAGGAGTTACTTCTACTGCGATAAATTTATTATTTAGGCAAACATTTGTTTTTAATGCTTCATCTAATAGTAATGTGTTATCTATAGATGGCTCTACAGACTCTAAGGTTGGAGATAAAACATATAAAATACCTGCGAAAGAAGGAGTTATGGTTTCTATAAAAAGAGGAGCATCAGAAGGTGCTGATTTAATTATAAATGGAAATTTTTTAACGGCTACTAATCTTAATGGTTGGAGTGTATCATCAGCAGGAGGCTTTTTTTTAAGTAAAGGTCTGAATTTAAATAGTAGACTAATAAAAACAGAGAGAGGTACAGTTTATTCAGCCTGTACACAAGTTGGAAGTATTTTTGAAATAGGTAAAACCTACAAATTAGTAATAGAAGGCTTAAATATTACAAGCGGCTCAATAGAGTTGAAATTTGGTCGTTCCCATAATACTAATCCACCAAGACCTATTTTAACCTCATCAAACAATGGGACTTATGAAGATACTTTTATAGTCCTTAATCAGAATGATGGTTTCACTATAAATAGCAATGGCAATACAGTTGCTTCTTTAAGCAGTATATCAATAAAAGAAGTTTCATCAACTTGTCATGATATAAACGCTAAATTTACAACTATTATTGAAACTATAGATAATCAAGCTACCCTAGATGACTTTAAGTTAAATACAATTAGTGTGGCTAGAAATAGATATGACAACACAGTAAGCAACCCTAATGCATTTAATTTGCCTAAAAAATTTAACGGAATATAGGAAATGTCAGCATATAAAGTAATAGACAAAGCATTAAAAACTGCAGGAGAATTTTACATTGATTTGCTTCAAACAGAACTTGTATTTCAGGAGCATATTGCCTCAAGAAAACTATATTCATCTTTTAAAACTATTGTTTCTGAAAGGGGAGGTAATTTATATATGGATGTTGTAAATGATACTGAATATATGTGGTTGGTTAATGATGGAAAGAGTAGAGTGCCTGATGTTACCTTTGAAGATATTAAAGCTTGGACTCAATTAAAAGGGCTAGACTTCTCTAAGCAAAGAATTTGGAGTGTAACAGAGGAATTAAGAGAAAATTACTACACAGCAGGTGGTTTACTTGTTGCACCAAGAAGAACAGGCTTTATAGATTATGCTTTTGGAATTGCAGATTCAATGGGAATAAATCAAATGGTAGAAGATGAGATATTAAAGCAGATAGATGTAGTAATAGGAGAAGAAGGACAAAGTAAGGCAATACAATTAACGATAAGCTAAAATAAAATTATGGCATTAAAAAGTAAGGTAGCGATAGAGGTAGTAATCAAAGACATTAAAAAGATTGCTGACTTAAAAAAGGGATTAAAAGAGTTAAGAGCAGAGCAGAAAAAACAAGAAAAAGAATCTAAAACAGGACAATTTCAGTCTAAAGCAAGTGCAAAAGCATACAAAGAAAGAGCAAAGGCAATAAAAGAAAACTCAAAAACATTGAGGAATCTTAATAAGGATATGGCAGGTGCCAATAAGTCTACAAAAGATATTACTAAATCATCTAATGGAATGGCAAAGCAATTTATCAAAGGTGCTGCTGCTATTGGTATTGTAGTTGGTGCTTTTAGAGCTATAAACAGAGTTGTTAGTTCAGTTGTAAGTACATTTTCTGACTTTGAATTTGTTATGGCTAAAGTCAATGCAGTTTCAGGTGCAACAGAATCAGAATTTTCAGCACTAACAAAATCAGCAGAGGATTTAGGTCGTTCAACATTCTTTACTGCTACACAAGTTGGAGAATTACAATTAGCATATTCTAAATTAGGATTTACAGCACAAGAGATACTAGATGCTACTGAGGCAACTCTTGATTTAGCTACTGCAACAGGAACCGATTTAGCTAGAGCTGCTCAGGTGGCAGGTGCTTCTATCAGGGGATTTCAATTAGATGCTAGTGAGGCAGGTAGAGTTGTAGATGTTATGGCTGTTGCGTTTTCAAGTTCAGCATTAGATATTGAGAAGTGGAATACAAGTATGACTAAGGTTGCTCCTATTGCAGCTATGGCAGGATTTGAAATAGAGGAAGTCGCTGCTATTATGGGTAAGCTTTCTGATACAGGTATTGAGGCTTCTATTGCAGGTACATCTTTAAGGAATATATTCCTTAAAATGCAAGACCCTTCATCAAAGTTATCCAAAACATTAGGTCATACGATAACAAATTTAGATGAAATGTTAATAGCATTTAAAGGACTACAAGATGAGGGTACTGACCTTACTGATGTTCTTGGTTTTATGGATATTAGACAGGTAGCTGCGTTTTCTACTATGTTAGAGGGTTCTGATGATATTGCTACACTTAGAGATAATCTTCTTCTAGCTACAGGGGAGGGGGATAGAATGGCAGATATGGTTGGAGATACATTGCAGGGTGCTTTCTTAAAATTCAAATCTGCAGTTGAAGGAGTTTCTATTAGCGTTATGAAAAACTTTGGTAAAGCTCTTACCAAGACAGTAGCTAATATGGCTAAACTCATGAATTCATTTGTAGAAAATGAAGGTTCTGTAAAGAAATTTACTGATGGTTTGATTACTCTTGGAAACATAATAAAGAAGGGAGTAGCATTATTCCTTTCTTATAAGATAGGTATAATTGCAGCAGGTGTAGCTACAAAAGCAATGACAGGTCTTTTGTATTTACAAGCGTTTGGAATGGAAGCAGTTACTTTAGTTACAGGTAAGGCTACGGTAGCAATGAGGTCATTCGGTAAGGCTATGGCTAAGACAGGAGTAGGACTGTTAGTATTAGCAGTTATTGACTTAGTTTTCTATATGAATTCTTTTAACGAATCTGCTCAAGATGCCATTAATTTTACAGATGGTGTTTCAAAATCAACTAAAGATTTACAGAGTAAAGTAAAAACCTTAGATGAGTGGGAAAGAAAATTAATTGAATCAAGAAAGGTACAAAACAGATTATTAAACTCTGAAGGTAAGCTGATGGATGAAAGTGCAGAAAATGCATATAAACTAAAAGAAGCTAAAAATATAGAAACAAGAGCAATCCAAAATCTAAATAAAGAGCTTAAATTAGAGGGGGATGAGTTATTATCTGTTAAGGATAAAACTGAAGATGTTATTACTGCAATGAATAAACTTACTAAAAAAGTAGGGGAAAATGCATTGGCTAAATTATTTCTAGAGCAAGAAACACAGATAATAAAGACTAAAGTAAATGCAGAACAAGCTATAGCAGAACTTAACAAAGCTATGGGTGGAGGAAAGTCAGATGAAGCTATTATTGGATTTATTAAAAGAGTTAAAGATGTTCAGGGTGGTTTTGGGATGTGGATGCACGAAATAGTTGGCTTCTTTGGTGGAGATACTCCTACTGAGAAGGCAAATAAAATTATACTAGGAATAATGGATAAGTACAGCTTAACTCTAGGTACTTTAATTGATGCAAGTGGAGAAAATTATATAGATAAGCAAACTACATTATTAACAAATTCAATAGAAAAAGCTGCAAGTAAGCTTGATATAGGAGATTTTAAATTAGAAGATGCTTTAGCTGATTTAGAACCTGAAACAGAAGAAGGAAAGAATCAAAAGAAGTCAGCTCAGTTTGAAATGAACGAGAAGATATCAATAAGAAAGGAGGGGTTATCAAAATTATTACTAGAGGAAAAGGCATATCAAAAGGCATTACTACAGGCTAATATTGATGGAGTGCAAGACTATTTAGACCAAGAAAATAATAAGGATGAAGGCATAACTGCAGCTAATATTAAGATGAATGATTTAATAAGAAAGCAGAACGCTCAATTCAGAGCAGAAGAATTACAAGACAGAAGGGATTTAGCTAATGATGACTTAAATATAGCACAAGAAAGTTACATAGATAAGGTAGATAGTTTACTTGTTTACCAAATCAATGTAAACAAGATAAACAAAGAATTACTAGAAGATGAGTTTAAGCTTCTAACAGAGCAGGAGAGATTAGGAAAAGAAGGGATAGAAATACAGAAAAAATTACTAACACTTGAGCTTCAATTAACAAAAATAAACTCATCCGAAAAGGAAAGGCTTCTTAAAGAAGAATTTAATGATAAGGTTCTTGCTCTTGAATTAGAGCAATCAACTACTATGATGAATAAGATAGAGTTTGATAATCGTATGCTTTCTTTGGAATTTGATTACCTAATGGCAAGAAAGGGTTTATACGAAAAAGGTGCTTTGGAATTGATTGATATTAACAATGGTATTCTTGCAAATAATGTTGATGTTAATGAGAAACAAAAACAACTAATGCAAGAGCAGATTTCGGCTTATGGTGGAGTTGGTAGTGCATTAACAACATTAGCAGGGGATAATGAGAGATTAAATGCAGTAAAAGAGGTGGGTAACGCTATATCTGAAGCGGCAAATATAATTTCTACCATAACAACTTTAAAAGAGAATTTAAGTACAATAGCTAAGGTTGGTAAGACAGGGGCAATAATATCCGAATCGGCAGCAATAGCAGTTCAAACTCCTTTAATATTTGCAAACACAGCAGCAGAAACTATTAGTATAGGGCCAAAAATAGCATCAGGTGCTGCAGGTCAGGCTAAACTACCATTTCCTTTGAATCTTATTGCAGTCATTGCTACATTAGCATTATTATCTAAGATAATGGGTTCATTTGCAGATGGTGGAATAGTAGAAGGCAAGTATGAGGTTGGAGGATTAATTAGTGATGGTAAATTTGCTAACGGAGGAATGGTGCAAGGCAAATCACACGCACAAGGTGGAGAGAAGTTTGCAGTAGGTGGTAGGGTGGTTGAATTGGAAGGAGGAGAGGCTGTAATCAATAAAAAAAGCACAGCTATGTATAGGGGTCAGTTATCTCAAATGAACGCAGCAGGAGGGGGTGTTAAGTTTGCTGATGGAGGCTTACTAAATAGCCCTCAGTTTGCTAATCAACAATTTACTTCAGGTTTAAATCAGGATAGAAATTCACAAAGGGTATTTGTGGTTGAATCAGATATAACTAATAGCCAAAGAACAGTAGGGATTCTTGAGGCTAATGCAACTATTTAATAATTAAAAAAATAAACAAATGTTTGTTAGTAAAAAAGTAAAGAAAGATAGAATAGATACCTGTAAAAAATGCGACTTTTATAGAAATTTCGCAATGTTAAAATATCCTAAATGGACTAAGGGAGCAAGGTGTGGAAAGTGCAGTTGCTTCTTAGATGCTAAAGCAACTCTTACTAAAGAGTATTTCGGAGAGTGTCCTTTGGATAAATGGAAAGAGTAATAATTAAATAATAATAATATGGACTACAGCTCAATAATTAAAGGTTACACAGAAGAAAAAAAAGATTTAATCGTTCAAATGGCTAAGTCAAATAAGGCAGATATTGGTTTACATAACCTGTATAACAATGCAGCGTTAGGTTTATTTTTTAGACTATGGGCAGAACACTTCCCAAATATAAAACAGGAAATTTCCTGTAAAGGTTGCAGGGACTCAGTTTGTAAATTCTTTCATAATATAGCTGATTTTATTTCTAGTCAAAGATTAGCAAAGTTAGATGAATTTAAAGAGATTACAGGCAAAACCAAAAAATCTAAAAAATCTAAATCTAATGTCTAGGCAAAATAAGTCTGATATAGTTTACGAGTATATTTTGTTAGCTGAATCTGAAATAAAAAAAAGATGGAGTGAGCCAACTACTGTTGATGTTTTAAGACATCTTACAGAAAGAGGAATAGTAGAGCCAAAAAGATTAAGGAATTATATGATAATATATGATTTTGATTGTATGCTTAGGTTCAATGAGGGAAATAGAACTCATACTTTTATGGACTTATCTATAAAATATGATATATCAGAAAGACAGGCTCAAAGCATAGTTTACAAAGAAAGAATCAAAGAAAGAGCTACTGTAAATATCACTTATTAGAATTTGTTCCAAAAACTTCGTAAGATTGTCATAGTATAAAATTATTTTTGTTTCCATGAATGAAAAATGGTATAACATAAATTCAAAAGCATCTAAAGTTGTTGATGTTTATATTTTTGATGAGATAGGAATGGGTGGGGTAAATGCTCAAGGATTCATTGAAGAAATCAAATCTTTTAAGGACTCCCCAATGAATTTGCACATTAATTGTGTGGGTGGAGATGTATTTGATGGAATGGCTATCTATAATATAATAAAGAAAAGGACTGCAACTACTACGGTATATATTGAAGGTATTGCTGCAAGTATGGGTAGTGTTATTGCGTTAGCTGCTAATAAGGTTGTTATGGCAGAAAACTCTTTATTTATGATTCACAATGCTTGGGGTGGAGCAATGGGAGAGGCTAAAGAAATGAAAAAAACAGCAAAGCTTTTAGATAAGATTAGTGGAGAGATTGCTGACATCTATGTTAAGAAAACAAAATTACCTTATGATAAGGTAAAAGAAATGATGGATGAAGAAACTTGGTTAAATGCTGAAGAAGCATTAGAACTAGGATTTATTGACTCTATCTCGGATGCTATTAAAGTAGCAGCCAAATATGATGTTTCTAAGTTTAAAAATATAACAAACAAGGAAATTAAAACTAAATTAAGTATTAATATAAAAAGTAAAAAAATGACTGATGAGTTAAAAGCTTGGTTTAATGGAAAAGTTGAGGACATTATCGCTAGAGTAAAAAGTGAAAATGTTGAAGCTGATTCTAAATCAAATGTTGAGGTTACTATGTCGGATGAAGCTGAAATTTTAAATAAATTTTCAGATTTTGAAACAAAAGTAGCAGAAATTAGTGGGTCTGTAACTGAATTAGAAGGAGAAAAAGAAACTCTTACTATGGAAGTTGAAAGACTTAATGGTTTATTAAGTAAATCAAATGCAAAGGGAACTGAAATCTCTACAGATGGCGACCCTGCAGTAGTAGTAGCAAATAAAGTAGAAGATGGTAATGCTTCATTTTGGAATGAAATGGTAGCAAAAATAAATTTATAATAATTAAAAATAAAATAAAATGGCAAATGTAGCACTACAAGCGGCAGGTACTTTAGCATATAATGGTACTTACGCATCTAAGATTCTTTTAGAACCAATGTTTCACTCTGATGATATAATGAGAAATTATACTATCTATCCAAATGTGAAGTATAAGCAAAATATAGTAATGGCTCCAAAATTAGCAGGAATAACTGCTGTAAATTCAGGATGTGGAACAGCAAATACTTGCGACCCTGCAGGATTTTCAGTAATTCAAAAGCAAATTGTGGTTAGTAATGTTTCTGTAAAACAAGTTCAATGTTGGGATGAGTTTAAAGATTCAGTAATAGTAGAATCTTACAGAAATGGAATTAATATGCCTGATTTAACAGGAACTGAGTTAGCTCAAGTTATTGTTGATAGAGTAAGAAGTGGAATTTCTTCTGATATGGTTAGAAATATGTGGGCAGGAGAAGCAACTATTACAGCAGGTTCGGCTGATTGTACTTACCAATCAATGGGAGATGGACTATGGTTGCAAATGGCAACAGGAACAGCTTTCCAAGCAGGAACAAGTGCAAACTTAACACCTGTAACAGGAGGTTTGACAACAACAGCAGCAACAGCTGCTTACGCAACAGTAGGAGGGTTAATTAGCGTAGCTGATGTAACTTTATTATTAGAGAATGTATTCTCAACTGCACCTTCTGCTTTACAGCAAGTACCTGCAGCAGAAAAAAGAATGTTTGTTACTCCAAATGTATATAACGCTTGGTATAGTGCTTTAACTGCAGTAGCAGTATCAGGAGCAGTTGATTACGGACACTCTGAAGCTCAAGCAGGAAAAGGAAGATTATTCTTTAGAGGAATTGAATTAGTTCCTATGTATGAGTGGGATGTAGCTTTAGCTTTAGCAGCAACAGGAGCAGGAATTGATTTATCTGCATTGTTTACTCAAGCAGGAGCAACAACGACAACTCAAACTACAAATGGAGTAATTTATACTGCTTCAGCTAATCTTATGATTGGAACTGATGTTTCAGCTCCTGAGAATGAAATGAAAATGATTTATGATGAGGTTTCTGATAATATGTATATTAGAGCAGGATTCACTATGGGCTTCCAATATGGTTGGAACTCTTTAGTTAATGGTGCTACTTTAATAGGATAATTAATAATTTAAAAAATAAAATAAAATGCCAATAGATTCAGGATTATTAGTCGATTGTGGCGACTTAAACGCAGTAGGTGGAATTAGACAAATTCTACTTACAGACCTAGACAATATCGCAACTGTCGCACCAACAACAGCAGCAACTGACCACATTATTACAGGGCTTACAGTTACAAACCCTTGGGCTAGATTTGAGTTCAAAAACGAAACTGCAGCATTAGCAATAACAGGAACAAAAGAAGGTGGAAGTACAGCTTACGAGTGTGCTTTATCTTTCTATATCCCTGATATGACTGCAAATAGAATGGCTGAACTTTCAGACCTAGAGGATGTTTGTCCTGTAGCAATGGTTGAAATGAACTCAGGACAGATTTTTGTTATTGGACTCTCATACAGATATGAGAACTTATCAGCATCATCTACTCCTTGGACAAGAAACCAAACTTATGCAAACTTAACTTCTATTGAAGGAGGAACAGGTTCTGCTTATGCTGATGACAACGGATTGACAGTAACTTTAACTGCAAGACAGTTTGAGTTACCTTTCAATTATTCAGGAGCAATTACAGTTGTAGCAGGAGATTTAACTGCTACTACTTCATAGTAGTAAATTAAGATAGGTAGGGGGTTATGAACACCCCCTATTTATATCTTTTTTATGTGTAATTGTAATTCTAAAGAAATTGTGGTAGATTTGCCACACATTAATATATATACAAATATGGCTGAATATAGATTTAAAAAACAATACGAAGGTGCTGCGACTAGATTTAAAGGTTTGCGTGTTAATTGGAGTACAGCAACTCAAGAGATACTTGCTTGGGTTTATGAAGAAGCAGATAATGGCTCCCATTATGTAGAGAAAATTAATAAAAAATCATCTAATGAAGAAAGCATCAACAAAGGCAGTAAAAAGCTCGGTAACAAGAAAGACTCAGAAAAAGAGTAATACTTTTGAGTTCGGAGTATTTGATTTAACAGTTCCACCAAGTATTACTGAGGTAAAAGACCTAAAATCACTTAATAATGATTGGGTTCCATTTGGAGATGATAACTTATTTCCTCAGTATTTAGCAGAATTAAAGAGAAAGTCCTCTACACATAGAAGTGTATTGGCTCAAAAGACTGTATTTACAAGTGGAGCTAAATTTGTTTGTGAGAACGAATCATTAAGAGAGTTTATTGAGGATGTTAATGCAGATAAAGAATCACTAAGAGATGTATTTAAGAAATTAGCAGATGATTACTATACTTTTGGTAATGCTTATATGGAGTGCGTTATATATGATGGAGGTGTAAATCTTTACCATTTAGATGCAACTACTGTAAGAATGTCTAAGACTAAAAAAGAGGTTTATGTAAACCCTGATTGGTGTAAGTATTGGAATCAAGATAAAAAAATAAAAAGACTACCTATATACCCTAGAGTAGCACATAACAAGTTTGTAATTCACTTTAAAGATTACGAGCCTACATTTAACTTTTACGGACTTCCTGACTATGTAGCAGCACTAGAACATATCTGTGTTGATTACGAAATTGGAAAATGGAATCATACTAAATTCTTAAACGGATTTCAGCCATCTGCTATCGTTGAGATTAGTGGAGATATGGGAGAAGAAGAAGCTCAAAAGATGGTTCATGAGGCTCAAAAGAAATTTGTAGGAGAAGGTAATAATGGCAAAATACTCTTTATAGTTAAGAATGGAGATACATCTCCTGCTAATGTTCAGATTATAAAAGATGACCAAGAAGGAAGTTGGATTGATTTACAGCAGATTACTGACCAAAATATTATAACTGCTAACAGATGGCAGCCATCACTTTCAGGTATTGTTAGTTCAGGGAAAATGAATAACTCAGGAAGTGAGATTAGAATTGCTTATGACTTGGTAATGACTACAGTAATTAGAGATACTTCTGAGTTAATATTAAACGGTATAAGAACAGTTCTTTATAATGAACTAGGATATGACCCTAAAGATTTAAAGATTCATTACGAGCCACCAATCTCATACGCTAATGATGTGGATATAAAACAAGTTCTTACTATAAACGAACAAAGAGCATTGATTGATGAGGACTTACCAATGTTAGAAGATGGAGATATGTTTGTTTCAGACAGAGAAGTTATAGTGGTTGAAAAAGATAATGATGGAGATGGAGAGATTGATGAGAGTAAAGAAATAACAGTAGAGCAATAAGATATGGGTAATACTAAACAATATAAAACGCTAGTAAGTGCAGGAGAAGTAATTGATAAGACCTTCACTAACAAGAATACCGACCCTGTATTAGTTTCAGAGAACACTATTGTATTGTCTGAGTTAGCACATATCAGACCCTTACTAGGAGAAAAGTTTTATGCAGAATTAAAGCTTGAACACGATACAGGGACTTTAAGTGTTAATAATCAAGCATTTATGACTTATTACCTAGAAGATACATTGTCTTGGTTTGTTAGGTTTGAAGTTGTTAATGATATTATGAGTAATATTTCATCTAGTGGAGTGGTTAATAATATAGATGAGTTCTCAAGAATAATAAGTCAAGATACATATAATACATTCAAGCAAGACACATACAGGAAAGCAGATATATTTGCTAATGATATGATGGACTTTTTGAATGGTACTGACCAGGCAGGACTATATCCTACATTTGCTAGTAATAGACCTAAAAGCATGAGTGATACATATAAGAATCATGGAATGATATTCTATGATAGTATATATGGTTATAATGGTGTTGATGGTTGTTATAGCTGTGGAAATCCTTATTTAAAAGGAAAATCAAATTGTAATTGTTAAAATAATATAATATGGCTGCAAACGAACATAAAAATTTACTAGATGCTAACAGGCACTTTCCATTAGGATATGAGTCTGCAGAAAATAATATGGTTATAGGTAAGAAAAGTGGAATTTCTTATGATGATAAAAATGGTAATTATGGTTGGGTTTACCCATTACAAACATTTATATTAAGATTAGATGGTTCTTTGTCATCAAGAAGTAGTGTTGATTATATAAGGATGCCTTACGATTGCAGAATAAAAGAGGTTAGGGCTAGTGTAGGAGTAGCAGGTGCATCAGTATCGGTAGATATAATGGAATCAGGTGTTTCAATACTTTCTACTGCATTGACTATAGATTCAGGAGAAAAAACATCAATAACAGCCGCAACTCCTGTTGTAATATCTGACTATGATTTAGCAAATGATAGTGAAATTCTTATTAACTTAACATCAGGAGAAGGCGAGGTTGCAAAAGATTTAAAGGTATACTTAATAGTATGCAGAACAGTTAATTAAGATGAAATCTAATATGAAAGATACAACAGAGGTATTAATTGCAAATGGAGGTGTAATTGGCTTAAGCATTGGTCAATGTAATGAAATTCTTCTTTTCTTATCCACTACGCTAGCTATACTATTTACTATGTATAAATTTTACAAATTACAAAAAAAGAAATAAAAAAAATGGCAACAACAATACAACAAACAAGTCTTAATGTTTCTATTAGCGAAAGCATAAGCATAAATGGGGTGGCTTATGGTAATAATATAACAAAGGCATTTGATGGTAACGGAAAGGTAGACCAAAGAGTTATGGCTATAAATAGTTCAAGATTAACATCAGTTTTTGAATATCAAGCAGCATTACCTGATATTAGAGGAACAGGTGTTAAGAGTGAGTTTACATATTTTAGGATAACAAATACTGATAACTCTGTAGCAATAACAGTTCAGTTATTTGTTAGTTCAACTAAATCAGGATTTTTTAATTTACCTGCAGGATGTAGTTTTATTCTCATGGGCAATGATATGGACTTTTTATGTGAGGGAGAAGCATTTAATTTATCCGATTTAGTTAAAGTTCAAGCAAAAACAGATGGAGGAGATAAGCCTTCTGTTGAATCATATATAGAGTATGTTGCTGTTTTCAAAGGTGGTACTTCTGATACAGATGGAGAAGGAGCTGAGGAAGAAGCGAGATAGATGACTAAGTGGTATCAAGATAGACTAAGAAATATGGATATAAAACACTTTAATTTTTCTGAATTTGATAGTCCTGATGATATTGGTTCAGGTAATAATATGTGCTTATCATTTTTATCTAAGTTAGATGATGCTAGGGAATTAGCAGGTATACCATTTAAAATAAATTCAGGATATAGAACTCCTAAACATAATGCTAAAGTAGGTGGAGTAAAGGGTTCATCTCACATGAACATACCATGTAATGCAGCAGATATACAGGTACTAGGAAGCAAGGAAAGATTACTTATAATATCTGCAGCAATAAAAGTTGGTATAAATCGTATTGGAATTGGAAAGAATTTCCTACATTTGGACACAGATAAACAAAAAAGCCAAGATATTATTTGGCATTATTATTAATAAAAAAAAAGAAAATGAAAGATTGGTTAATTAAAGCAATGTTAAAAAGTAAAAAATTCTGGTATGCAATATCAGCAGTAGTAGTTCCTGCACTAGTAACTTAC
>Ga0209816_1000922_pt1 | contig 22235 bp, 20 predicted proteins | sample CoawatmetaG01DNA_FD_187509 | JGI IMG/M metagenome (GOLD analysis project Ga0209816, IMG submission 187509) | Marine microbial communities from the West Antarctic Peninsula - Coastal water metaG017-DNA (SPAdes) (version 2) | ecosystem: Environmental > Aquatic > Marine > Coastal ...
AGTTAAAATTAGTTAAGTTTATTGGCGGTAAAAGCACTACGAACATTATTAAAAAAATCCAAGATACCAACTAATATTATGCAAAAAATTATTGTAAAAGAATTTGAAAGACATTTACTTGTCAGTCAAACCACAATGAAAACTATTGGTGATTCTTTAGAGCAGGCTGCAAAGCTTTGTATCGAATCTCTTCAAAATGGTGGGAAGATTTTACTTTTTGGTAATGGTGGAAGTGCAGGTGATGCTCAACATATTGCCGCAGAACTGGTCGGTCGATATAAAAAAGAACGAAAAGGACTTCCAGCATTAGCTTTAACCACCGATACTTCTGCTCTTACTTGTATTGGGAATGACTATGGATACGATAAGGTCTTCAGCCGTCAGGTTGAGGCTTTAGCAAATGTAAATGATGTTGCAATAGGTATCAGCACTGGCGGAACTAGTGAAAATGTTATTAATGCATTGAAGGCTGCAAATGCCATAGGATGTAAAACTATTGGTTTCAGTGGAAGAGGTGGAGGTGAATTTAATAGTATTTGTGAAATTAATCTAGTTGTTCAGGCTGAAGAAACTGCAAGAATCCAAGAAATGCATATTTTAATCGGTCATATTATTTGTCAATTAATTGACTTTGAATTTACCTAAAATAAAACTTATCAAGCTCAATATCTAAATTTGTCAAAGCCTCCCATCTGTTTGTTTATTATCAAATAGGTATTTAATATCATAGATCACACAACTATCTTTTGCAAAGGATTTTATTTGAGCTAATTTCATTGCTTTAAACTCATCATGAGCTACAGCTATTACTATGGAATCGTATTTGCCATTGATTGGTTTTGAAACAGATTTTAAACCATAAGCCGACATTACCTCATCTTCACTGACCCATGGATCAAAAATATCAACATTACACAAGGATTCTTTAAATCCATTTACTAAATCCAAAACTCTTGTATTTCTTAAATCTGGGCAATTTTCCTTAAAAGTTAGCCCCATAATAAGAATATTAGAGCCTTTAATTGTAATATTTTTGAGATTCATCAAATGTACCACTTCTTTTACAATATAGCCACCCATATTGTCATTAATACGCCTACCAGCCAAAATTATTTCAGGGTTATAACCGACCTCTAAAGCTTTATAAGTTAAATAATAAGGATCTACCCCAATACAATGGCCTCCAACTAAACCAGGCCAAAATTTTAAGAAATTCCATTTAGTGCCTGCAGCCCTTAATACTGCTTCAGTATCTATCCCTAATTTGTTAAAAATGAGAGCTAATTCATTTATAAGAGCAATATTAACATCACGCTGTGTATTTTCAATTACCTTTGCAGCCTCTGCAACTTTAATACTCTCAGCTTTATAAGTTCCTGCTGTAATAATTAACTTATAAAGTTCATCAACTGTAGTTGCTACTTCTGGATTTGAACCAGATGTAACCTTTTTTATTGTAGTAATTCTATGTTCCTTGTCGCCCGGATTAATTCTTTCAGGGGAGTAACCACAGTAAAAATCAACATTAAACCTTAGGCCTGATTTATTTTCAAGAATTGGGACACAGACTTCTTCTGTTGCGCCTGGATATACTGTTGATTCATATATAACAATATCGTTTTTCTTCAATAAGCCGCCCAAAGCTTCAGTCGCTTGTTTCAGTGGCTCCAGATCAGGTTGTTTTAACTCATCAATTGGTGTAGGAACTGTAACAATAAAAATATTACAAGCTTTAATGTCATCTATATTAGTAGTGTACGATAGTTTTTTAGCATTACTCAATTCTGACGGGCTTACTTCAAGTGTAGAATCCAAACCTCTAATTAGTTCTTTAATTCTTACTTCATTTACATCAAAACCAACTGTGTCAAGAATTTTTCCAAACTCTGCAGCTAAAGGCAAGCCAACATAGCCCATTCCAATTACAGCAATTTTAAAACTATTTATATCCATTATAATATTTACGATACCATGCAATAAAATTCTTTACACCTTGTTTCAGAGGCATTTTAGGTTGAAAGTTAAAATCTCTTACTAAATCACTAATATCAGCATAAGTATCTGGAACATCTCCAGGCTGAAGAGGCAAAAGTTCTTTTTTAGCTTTAATTCCAAGCTCTAATTCAAGAGCTTGAATATAATCTAGAAGATCCACAGGAGAGTTATTTCCAATATTATATATCCGCCACGGTGCTTTTGATGAGCCTGAATCTGGCATATCACCATCCCAATTTAAATTTTCTTTTGCGGGTGAATCTAGAACTCGAGTTATGCCATCAACAATATCATCAATATAAGTAAAATCTCTTTTATGCTTACCAAAATTAAAAACTTCAATTTTTAAACCAGCTAAAATTGCTTTTGTAAATTTAAATAAAGCCATATCTGGCCTTCCCCATGGACCATAAACTGTAAAAAATCTTAATCCAGTTGTTGGAAGATCATATAAGTGGCTATAAGAATGCGCCATTAATTCATTTGTCTTTTTACTTGCGGCATACAAACTCAAAGGGTGATCAACATTATCATGAATAGAAAAAGGCATGTTCGTATTAGACCCATACACTGAACTGCTAGAGGCATAAACAAGGTGAGATATATTATTATGACGACAACCTTCAAGAATATTAGCAAATCCAACAATATTAGTATTAATATAAGCCATAGGATTGTCAATTGAATATCGAACACCAGCCTGGGCTGCAAGATTAACTACAGAATCAAACTGATTATCTGCAAACAATTTTTTAATTGCAGCTTGATTTTCAATATCATCTCGTATGTGTGTGTAGTTATGATGATCAATATGTCGAGCAATTCGAGCCTCTTTTAGATCTGGATCATAGTAATCATTATGATTATCAATACCAACTACGGTATCTCCCCTATCTAAAAGGATAATTGATAAAGCTGAACCTATAAAACCAGCTGCACCTGTTACTAATACTTTCATAAATAAAAATTGTATTTAAATTAGCCAAACATTATAGACAATTACGAAATGTTAAATTGCATTAGACCTCTATTAAATTAATAGCCTCTAATACATCAGTTGATTTTATAAGCCTCATACAGTTATGATGTCCTAGAGGACAAGTACGACTCATACAGGGCTGGCATGACAAATTTTTTTTTATATTAATATTTTTTTCATTCTTCCATTGACTTGTCTCAATATCATTTGTAGGACCAAAAATAGCAACAGTTGGAATATTAAAACTAGCTGCAACATGCATTGGACCACTATCGCCAGTAATAAAAAGATCTACCTGAGAAATAAGCTCAATAAGCTGATTAACAGATGTTTTTCCTGCATAATTTTTAAAGTTCTTTAGCCCTAAAGAGTTAAATAATTGCTCAATTTCACCTGCAATATCTTTCTCATTGGGGCCACCAAATAAATGAATATCATAGTCTGAAGAAAGTGCTAAGGCGACCTTTGCAAATTCTTCTGGGTACCATCGCTTTGCACTACCATAAGAAGCCCCAGGATTAATCCCTAAAATTTTCTTATTATTAGAATGCAATCTTTTAGGATACAAAAATAAAGGTCCAGCTGGGGCATTAAGATTTAAACTATCATTAATAAAGTCGTTATATTTTTCTACTTGATGTCGGTTTATATATTTTTTTTTATCGAATTGATATTTTATTTGACTTTTTATGAATAACTTATGAATATTCGATCGAAAAGAATTTCTGAAAGATAGAAAAACGTCAAAATAACCTAATGTTTTTGCAGTCCTATAAAATTCAAAATAGTTTTTATTTATTATCTTAGTTAAATTAACTTTTGGATGAAGTTTTAATGTTTCAATTGATACTTTAGAGCCTATAAAGGTAATTTTAGCATCATCAAAATGACTTATTATATTTTCAATGGCTGGAGTAGCCATTAAAGTATCACCTAACCAAGAGGGAAGTTCTATTAAAATTTTCATTGTGCTTTATTATATGATATAAATTTAGATATTTTGAAATTTGCTATAATTGAATTATGAATATTCCAATATTTCCAATCTTAATGTACCATAGTATTCAAAAAATGCCTAAAGGCACAGTTATGAGGAGTCTTAATGTTCCTCCAAAAAGATTCAAATTTCAAATGTATCTTCTCAAATTATTAGGTTATCGAGGAGTCAGTATAGGTGAATTACATCTTCATTTATTGTCCGGAAAACCTGAAAAGTTAGTTGGGATTTCTTTTGATGATGGTTATAAGAACAATTTAACTAATGCGCTACCTATTCTAAGACAATTTGGCTTCTCAGCGACAATATACTTAGTTAGTGATAATATAGGTGAATCAAATAACTGGGATAATGATAAAGGAATATATCAACATCAGTTACTAAATGATGAAGAGATAAATCAGTGGGTTAGTAGTGGAATGGAAATTGGGTCTCATACGCAAACACATGTAGACCTTACTAAATGTAACTCCAAAAACTCCTTTAAAGAAATAACAAAATCTAAAGCGGATTTAGAAAGTAGATTTGATACTACTATTAATCATTTCTGCTATCCTTACGGTCACTTTAATGATGAAATAATAGCAATTATAGAAAAAGCTGGTTATTTAACTGCTACAACTACTACAAGAGGTCGTTCAACTGGTAAGAGTAATTTATTTTTACTCCCTAGAGTTCAGATTACTCACCACACACTTCCATACCTTTTTCTACTAAAAATCTTAACTAAATATGAAGATCGACGAAGTAGATAACTAATGAAAATTGCTGTCTTAATAAGAAATTATCGAAGGAGTTCTGGAGGCGCAGAAAGATATTGCGTTGAATTATCTGAAAGATTAGCTATTAATCATGAAGTTCATGTTTTTGCTCAAAGTTATGAAGATAATAACTCAAATATAAAATTTCATAAAATTTCTAAATATTTTGAAAAACCAAGATTTTTGAATCAGTTATTATTTTCATTTCTTACGCGCAAAATAAAAAAAGATAAATTTGAAATTGTCCATTCTCATGAATTAGTTTCAAATGCTGATATTTATACCATTCATGTACCTTGTTTCAAGTCAATGTGGATTGAAATATCTGGATTTAAAAAATTTTTAAGGTTGTTAAATACTTTTCTTAGTCCAAGAAAAATTTTATATTTATGGCTCGAAAGTCGACAAATGAGGCCTTTACCCAAAAGGTATTTCATTAGTGTCTCTGACTACTTATCAAGAAATATTATTAAGTGCTATCCTTCACTTAATAATATTTCGATTGCCAATCCTGGAAACAGTAGTTATATATCAAACGGAAGCGTTCAAAATGATAATAAATTAAAAAATCTAAGAATTAAATTTTCAATTCCTAGTAATGCGTTTGTTATGCTTCTAGTTGCAAATAATTTCAAAAAAAAGGGGCTCCCATCGATTATTGAGTCTCTAGCACTTCTCAATAATAAACAAATCTATCTAATTGTTGCAGGAAACGATAATTTTAAAAAACAAATTATCTCTCCATCTATTATAAATAATATAATATTTTTAGGAACGGTTGAGGATATGGGTTCTTTATACAGTCAAGTAGACTTATTAATTCACCCTACACTTGCCGATACATATGGCATGGCACCTTTAGAAGCAATGTCTCTTAAGTTACCAATTATTATAAGTAATATGAAGTTTTGTGGCCTCAGTGAATACTTAAATGATTCTCAAGCTGTAATATTAAAAAATCCAATAGATGAAATTGAAATTGCCTCAAAAATTGATTTTCTTTATAAAAATATTGACGAAAGATTAAAAATAGCTCAGAATGGTTTTGAAAAATCAAAAACAATTAGCTGGGAAAAAACTTTAGAAAAAACACTATTAGCATATAATAAAGTCGCTTACAAATGAAGGGGAAATTTTGAAGGTTAGTGGCTTTACATTTATTAAAAACGGAGAGATTCTAGGCTATCCTTTTTTAGAAAGCATTAAATCTGTTTTACCAATTTTGGATGAATTTGTTATTGCAGTTGGAAATAGTGATGACAACACTCTTCAAAAAATTAAATCTATTAAAAGTAACAAAATCCGCATCATTGAAACTCAATGGAATGAGGGTATGAAGGATCGTGGTTTTGTCTATGCACAACAGAAAATGATTGCTCAATACAATTGTGTTGGAGATTGGGCTTTTTATCTTGAAGGTGATGAAGTTCTTCATGAAAAAGATTTAAGCGTAATTCAAAGCTCTATGGAAAAGTACTTAAATAATCCTAAAGTTGAAGCATTGTACTTTGACTTTTATCATTTTTATGGTCAACCAAATCAGATAGGTATTGCAGGGTATCGAAGAGCTCCAAGAATTATTAGAAACAATATAAGAAATTACTCCCCTGATGGTCTTTATTTTGTTGTAATGGATCAAAATAAAAAAGGAAGATATCCTAAAGCTGCTTATGCTGGCTGCCATATCTATCATTATGGTCATGTAAGAAAACTAAACTATAAGCATGAAAAAAATATTCAGATAAGCAAGTACTGGAACAAAAAACCCGAATCCTTCTCTTCTTATGGTAATGTTGATTTAGCTGAAATTCGTCAATTTGATGGAACTCATCCAAAAATTATTGGAGATTGGCTTTCAAATGATGCTGAATTAGAGTTTTCACAAAATCCCAACTACAAAGTCTCTTTAAATGATCTTAAGCATCGTGTTAGGTTTTGGATACTTGAAAAACTAGGATTTGATATCAGCAAAAAACACTACACAGAGGCAATAAAATAATGACAAACGAATTAATCTCACCTAAGAGAAGAATACAAGAGTTTTCTAATAGTGCAGCTTTTTTCTGTGTTGTTTCTTTTATGGTTTTTATACCTATTAGTACTGCCTTAATGAATGTATTTATTTTTCTAACATTCACATTTTTTTTGTTGGCTGGCAATCTTAAAAATCATATTATCATTGCCTGGAAAAATCCTGTCTCAAAAATCTCTTTCGTTTTATTTTTTCTTTTAATAATAAGCTTAAATTGGACGATTGATTCAAGTGAAGCTATGGGCATTTTAAAAAAATATAATGAGCTTTGGTATATTGCCTTTATGCTTCCCCTCTTTGACTCAAACAGGAGGCGAAATATAGGTATCAACGCTTATTTATTAAGTATGAGTGTTGTTCTGATTGGTGTTTATTTAGTATTTTTTGAGATAATTTTACCAATTGAATACTCTGTCAAAGGACACCAGCAAAGTTTTACATTAGATGGTGGATTTGCTTCACATGTTATTACAAATATTCTAATGTCATTCACTATGTTTATTGCGGCCCAAAAAGTTGTCTTCTCAAGACTTCTTCTTAAATTACCCTACTTAATTCTTGCTGTTTTTTCTTTTTATTATGTTTTATTTATTAGCACAGGTACCTCAGGCCAAATACTCGCGCTCACCTTAATTGTTCTATTCATAGTTCAACATACTGGTGTTCGCTCAGTATTATTTATACCAATAATATTTGGTTTGATTGCAGCAACAGCTATTATTAATAAAAACCACCTATCTGAAATTGGTCAAAATGCTTCAATACAGTTCCAAATTGAAAAACTACAAGTTCGCTATCATCACATGGTATCTTCTGATACGGCTGGAAATAACACTAGGCCAAGAATTTATTTTAATACTATAAAATTAATACGCCATAACCCATGGCTTGGAAGTGGTATAGGAAGTTATGAAGAAACCTTCAGGCGTAACTTACCTGAAAGCTATAAGGCTGCTTCTATTGCTAAAAAAAATCCTCATAATGAGTTTTTAATGATTAGCGTACAACTTGGATTAGTTGGCCTACTTCTATTACTTTACTTGTTTTATGTCCAAGGATCTTCATCTGATAAATTAACAGAGAAAGAGCAAAAATTCATTGCTCAAGGATTAGTAGTCTTAATTATAATAGGCTGTATGGGTAATTCTATGCTTCTAGATTCCAGAGAAGGTCACTTTTGGGCTTTTTTTAGTGCCTTATTATTTTCAAGTCTAAATAAAGAATTACAGTAACTTTTATAATAATATTTTTGATTTTTTAGCAATCTGTTTAGCGTCTATTTTGCTAATTGATAAATCCTTTTTATTAATATTTAAAATATTTACTTTTGATTCTGACTCTATGATCAAATTAACTTTGGTAGTAAAACTATTTCGATAGCCTGGTGTCGGCCCATATAAACATATTGAAGGCTTGTTGAGGGCCCAAGCCATATGAGTAGGTCCTGTGTCTCCTCCTATAACTAGATCAACTTGATTAATTAAAGATATTAAAGCCCCTAAAGAGAGCTTACTAGAAACATTGACATTTGATGATAAGGCTTTAATTTCATAAGCTAGTAACTTTTCATTTTGATTGCCCCAAATAATAATGAAATTAGCATCTATCATTGATGTTAATTGTGCATATTTCGATATAGGATAGCATTTTGATACATGGGATGCCCCAGGTATTAATATAATATTTTTTTTTGTATTAGAAATATTACTACCAAAATGTTTTTGACTAGAGTATAAAAAAGGTAGCTTATGATGAATCTCTTCATTACTCCATGAAAATTGAAAAGCAAACTTAATTAGTTCACAATTACGCTCAATAATATTTTTATCATATCCATATTTAAATGTTTTATTATAAAATACTGAAGCAAAACTTTCTCTTAATGAGGATTTTTCAAAACCCAGGGTTATAGAGGATGGTATTAGATACGATATGAAAGCTGACTTTAATAAGCCTTGCATATCAATTACAAGATCATATGGTCCTAATCCTCGAACTTTTCTAAGCTCATTAAAAAGTAAATAAAGTGATTTTTTCTTCTTGGCTTTTTTAAGATTAATCACAATAACTTTATTGATATCTGGATTGAGCTCTAACAGTTCTTTATAGCTCCCCTCTACCAACCAATCAATTTCTATTGCCTGGTTATATCTCTTTAAATACTGCAAAACAATCATCGCATTAACAATGTCACCTAATGCTGAGAGTTTAACTATAGCTATTTTCATAAAAAGTATTTTACATTGGCATTCAGTTTGAAGCGCTAGATATTAAATTAAGCTTTTAATGATATAATTTATAAAGCTTAAATTACCCTTAAAATGGTAGAAATGAATTCTCAAACTAAAGAAGTAAAGTCAACTAATTTCATACGTAATGTTATAGACAAAGATCTTTCATCTGGTAAATATACGAATATTAAAACTCGGTTTCCACCAGAGCCTAACGGATACCTTCATATTGGCCATGCAAAGTCTATTTGTCTCAACTTTGGAACAGCCACAGATTATGATGGATATTGTAACTTAAGATTTGATGACACTAACCCCACTAAAGAAGATATTGAATATGTCAATTCTATTAAAAAAGATGTTGAGTGGCTGGGATTTGATTGGCATGGTGAGGTTAAATTTAGCTCAAGTTACTTTGATAAATTTTATCAGTATGCTGAAGAGTTAATTTCTAAAGGCTTGTCTTATGTGTGTTTTTTAAATAGCAATGAAACTCGTAAATATCGTGGAACTCTTAAAGAACCTGGAACAAATAGCCCTTATCGAGAAACAAGTATTGAAGAAAATTTAACTCTTTTTAGAAGAATGAAAGCAGGAGAATTTAAGGAAGGTGAGTGCGTATTGAGGGCCAAAATTGATATGTCTTCTACCTTCATGTGTATGCGTGATCCTGCTTTATATCGTATTCGATTTGAAACGCATCATCAAACAAATAATGATTGGTGTATTTATCCAATGTATGACTTTGCACATTGTCTTGGTGATGCTATTGAGGGTGTTACACATTCTTTATGCACTCTAGAGTTCCAAGACAATCGAAGAATTTATGATTGGACTTTAGACAATTTAAATGATTTTATTATCCCTAGTCGGCCTTATCAATATGAGTTTTCTCGATTAAATCTTGAATATACCACAACATCTAAAAGAAAATTAAAACTCTTAGTTGATAACAATCATGTCAGCAACTGGAATGATCCTAGAATGCCTACGATTTCAGGTCTTCGAAGAAGAGGATATACTGCTGCCTCAATAAGAGATTTTTGTGAACGAATTGGGATTTCAAAAGTAAATAGCTTAACTGATATTTCAATTTTAGAATCATCGATTAGAGATGATCTGAACAATTCTGCTCCACGATCAATGGCTGTAATTAACCCCATTAAATTAGTAATTGAAAATTACCCTAAAGGCAAAATTGAATCTCTTCAAGCCCCAATTCATCCTCAAAAGGATGAAATGGGAACTAGAGAAATCTTCTTTAGTCGTGAAATATACATTGATAAAGAGGATTTTTTAGAAATAGCGCCCAACAATAAATATAAGCGCCTTGCAATAAATAAAGAGGTACGTCTAAGAAACTCTTACATTATCGAAGCCACTCATTTTGATAGTGACAAAGATGGTAATGTAAAAACTGTCTACTGTTCTTATGATCCAGATACTTTAGGTAAAAATCCAACAGATGGAAGAAAAGTTAAGGGTGTTATTCATTTTGTAGAGTCCAGCAGGGCTGTTAATGCAGAATTTCGAATATATGACCGACTATTTTTAGATGCAAATCCAGCCAAATTCGATGATCTATCATCTTCAATTAATCCCAATTCACTTGAGATAAAAAACGGATTTATAGAACCAAATCTATCAAATGCAAAGGCTGAAGAATCATATCAGTTTGAACGAGAAGGTTACTTTTGTAGAGATAGTGAGTCTGAGGAAGTAGTATTTAATAAAACAGTTGGACTCAGAGATACCTGGAATCAATAATCCATTTTTTGAAGCCAATTATTCACTAACTTTAATTCAGAGTGCTTAGTTGTATCAATTTGCAGAGGGGTGACTGAAACGAAGTTATTAGATATTGCATGAAAATCTGTACCCTCTGAATTGTCAGCTTCCTTGCCATTTTCACCAATCCAATAAAGAGTTGTATCCTCTTTATCCTTAATACTTGGTTCAGATTTATGCCTGCTTCCTAGGCGCGTACTCTTAATACCTTTAATTTCACCAAGAGGAATATCTGGAACATTAACATTAATAATGGTGTTGTAGGATAGTTTAGATTTATCCATTTGGGTCACTAATCTCTTAGCAATTTCTCCCGCTGTCTCAAAATGATTACACTCCCAACTAGCTAGGGAAATTGCAAGTGATGGAAGCCCTAAAAATCGCCCTTCTATTGCTCCAGCAACAGTCCCAGAATAAATAGTATCATCACCCAGATTTGCCCCAAAATTAATACCAGTTACCACTATATCAATTGGATCTTTTATGAAACCACACAATGCTAAATGAACACAATCAGTAGGTGTTGCATCTATTGCATAAATATTTTTCTCAATTTGAATTGGTTTTAACGGTCTGCCAAGAGTTAATGAGCTACTTGCTGCAGACTTATTCTCACTTGGAGCAACAACAATTACTTCTGCAATCTCGCTTAGTGATTTTGTAAGCTGTTTGATGCCTTTGGCCTTATAGCCATCATCATTACTTATAAGAATTCTCATTAACTAATTATTAAGGCAATCTTATCTTTACTAATACCAACTTTAACAGTTCCACCAGAGCTTAACTTACCAAAAAGGAGCTCATCAGCAAGGGGTTTGCGCACTTCTCTTTCAATTAATCTCATCATTGGACGAGCGCCCATCATAGAGTCATAGCCATTTTCTGCAAACCATTTTCGAGCTGCATCAGAAACAATCAATGAAACATTCTTTTTTTCAAGAACATCTTCAAGCTCAAAGAGAAATTTATTGACTACATAAACAACGACCTCTTCATTAAGTTTATTAAAGTAAATAATTTCTGAGAGTCGATTTCTGAACTCTGGTGTAAATATTTTTTTAAGCTCACCTTCATAATCGAGGGAATGATCTTGCTCATTAAAACCTATAGAAGCTCTTTGAACATTTTGAGCTCCAACATTAGAAGTCATAACAAGTATCACATTACTAAAATCAACTTCACGGCCATTAGCATCTGTAAGCTTTCCATGATCCATGACTTGTAATAGGATATTGAAAATATCAGGATGCGCTTTCTCAATCTCATCCAATAAAAGAACAGCATAAGGATTACTATTTACTGCCTCAGTTAATAGACCTCCTTCATCATATCCAACATATCCAGGAGGAGAGCCTATAAGTTTAGAAATAGCATGCCTCTCCATATATTCTGACATATCAAATCTTAATAATTTAACACCCATAATCCTTGAAAGTTGCTTACAAATTTCAGTTTTACCAACTCCTGTAGGGCCAGCAAATAAAAAAGAACCCATTGGCTGTTCAACAGGAGAAAGTCCAGAGCGAGATAGTTTTATAGCAGTTGATAAAGACTCAACAGCATTATCTTGGCCAAATACACCCAACTTAAGGTCACTCTCTAGACTTTTAAGTAAAGATTTATCATCACTAGTAACTTGGCGAGAAGGAATACGGGCAAGCTTAGCAACAATATTTTCGATATCAGGAACGCCAATATTGACTTTACGCTTTGACTTAGGAAGTATCTGTTGAAGAGCACCAACCTCATCAATGACATCAATTGCCTTATCAGGAAGACGCCTATCCCCAATATGTCGATGTGTTAACTCTGCTGCAGAAACAAGAGATGCAGCTGAATATTTAACTTTGTGGTGTGATTGATAGTATTTTTTTAATCCATGTAATATTTTAATTGTATCTTCGACTGAAGGCTCCTCAATATCCACTTTTTGAAAGCGTCTTGTAAGCGCATGGTCTTTTTCAAAAATCTTACGGTATTCATCATAGGTTGTAGACCCTATACACTTAAGTGAGCCATCTGCTAGAGCTGGTTTAAGAAGGTTCGATGCATCTAAAGAGCCTCCAGAGACACTACCTGCACCAATTAAAGTATGAATTTCATCAATAAAAAGCACTGAATTCTTATCTTTTTCTAAATCAGTAAGCACTGACTTTAATCGCTTTTCAAAATCACCTCTATACTTTGTACCCGCAATTAGTACACCAACATCTAGAGAATATATAGTTGTATTCTTTAATATTTCAGGAACCTGTCCATCCACTATTCTCTTTGCTAAGCCTTGAGCTATAGCGGTCTTACCAACCCCAGCCTGTCCTACAAGTAATGGATTATTTTTTCGGCGTCTAGATAAAATTTGTACCGTTCTAAGCACTTCCTCTTCCCTGCCAAGAAGGGGATCAATTTCACCAAGTCTAGCTTTTTCACATAAATTAGTTGTGAAAGACTCCAAAGAAGAAGGCTTGGCTTGCTTATCACTTTCAACTTTTTTTGTTTCTTCAACTGGATTGTCAGCAAGGTGAGAAGAAATTCCCTCCATAACATCCAATCTGGAAATGTTATTTAATTTAAGCATATAAACAGCATGCGATTCTTTTTCAGAAAAAATACTAACAAAGACATTCATCGCGTTAACCGAATTTTTTTGAGCAGACTGCGCCTGATAAACACTCCTTTGAAGAACTCTTTGAAACCCAACTGTTGGAACAATATCTATTTCAGCATCTTCAGAGATAATAGGTGTGTGTGAGTCAATATATTGATCAAGTTCAGCGCGAAGTTCATCGATATTTACTCGCTTACCTCGAAGAAATGCAATAACTTCATCCATATTAAGAAGGGCTAATAATAAATGCTCCACCGTTACAAACTCAAGGCGACGATTTCTAGCCTCAGTCATCACCATATTAATCTCTTGCTGTAGTCCTTGTTCAATCATAAAATACTGTTTTTGTTATTAACTTAATTAATCCTTAATTTTAACATCACTATAGGCAATTTGAATCAAAATAAAATTCAAATTAATCTTAAATAAATAGTTAGATAGATCTCAATTTACTTTCAAAATCCTCTCTATTATGGTAACCACCACAAAGCTGACGATATCCTGTTAAAGATGAGCGCGCATGAAGAAGTCGCCAATTATCAAAAGTTAATACTTTTCCAGGTTCTAGCATAAACTCAAATTGACGAACTGAATCATTTGCTAGATTATGAAAAATTTTATAGGCGTTATAAAATTTATTCATTTGATCATCTTCAAGCCTAAATGGAGCCCTATCATGATTATTAAAGCTGACTTGAATCACCTCATCATTGTTATTAACTCGAAATAAAGGTCGATGAGCCTCTAAATAGGTGCCTGTTTTAATGTAACGACCAGGAATATTAACATTACATAAAATATTAAATGCGTCTAGATATTCATTTTTCATTTTTTCTGCAATTGCAAGCCCGTCAATTAATTGATTCTCACCCCCAATAGAATCTTTTTTTATACAATGCAGTGTCTGCAGACCTGGTGCATCATGAACGTATGTTCCATCTGTATGAGGCTCAATAGCTAATGATGTAAACGCAGTATCATCAGGACTGTCTAACATGTTGTCCCAAACAGAAAACCCTCCAAAAATAGAATTTCTGATATAAGCCATTCTCTCCATAAGCTGTTTTGTTACCTCTGGATCTGTTGGAGTCTCAGTTACTAAAACAAATCCAACTCTTTGAATATGATTCAACCATTTTTTTATTCCTCCATCACTCATTAGTTCTTCATAGGACATTTCTGGAAAATTTTTGATTTCACTAGGTGTATTCCAAAAATTTGAAAAATTCATTGCATTTGACTGAGGAAGGCTTGGCTTTGCAGCAGATTGAAGCAATTTAAAAGAAAGACTGCTTTCAAAATTATCCGCCCATTTAATTAAAATATGTTTGGAGTCTTTATCAAGTGACACTTTACTGACAGAATTATTAAATGTGCTAGTAAATATGTCAATTTGTCGCTGCTTAGAATCTGGATGAAGATCAACTTCACTCTCACTATGATCTCTCAACCAAAGCCAAGGAAAACAGCTTAAAGAGTCATCACTCCATAAAATATTTAAACCATCATTTAATGATTCAATTGATTTGATTAACATTTCACATCCCTCAATAAAACTATAAATTTATTTCTCTCAATACAGACATAAGTGGCTGGTCATTTTCTCGAGAGTATTTAATGACCTGAGAAACTTTTGTTTGAGCAACATCATATGAGTAAGTTCCACAAACCGCCTCTCCATCAATATGAATCTGAAGCATAATTGCTTCAGCAACTAAAGACTCTTTCCTAAAGAATTTTCTTAATATTTCCACTACAAACTCCATAGAAGTATAGTCATCATTTAATAAAATAACTGCAAACCTTTGTGGTTTTTTTAGTTTATCTTTAGTTACTTTTAATGAAGAATTATTCACAAATTAGGTCACAGATTTTCTAATCAAGATTATTAACGAAATAAACATAACCATTAATGTTGGCATAGTTGCAATTATTATTGGATTAAACTCGTAGCCAAGAGAAAACGCAGTGCCAATTCGAGAGACAATCTCAAACGATAACGCAAGAGTAACACCAAAAAATATTTTTTTACCTAAAGTAGTAGTTCTATTAGAGCCAAAAATAAAAATCATAGCTAATAAAATCATTGCAACTAGAGTAAATGGCCTAACTAACCTTTTATAAAGCTCTATTTCAAAAACATCAGATTTCAACTTATTCGCTGATAAATATTCAATTTGCCTAATAATTGTCCAAGTTGTTAGATCCCTTGGAGGCTTTCTTAAACTATCAATTAGATTAGAATCAAATGCTACCATTTTAATTAATGAATTCATCTTTTTTGTAGCAATATTATCAATATATTCTGAGTTATCTATTGAAAAAATTTCAGTATTAATCATCTCTAGGGTCTGATTTTCAAACTTTGCTTTCTCTGCAGTTGTGACAGTTTTAATAGAATTTGATTGATCAATTTCAAAAATAGAAATGTCAAAAAATAACTTTCCATCTAAATTTTTTTTAACATTTATAAAATTTTGCCCATCTTTAATCCAAAAACCGTCCTGATTTTTAGATATCTCAGAAATATTTAAGGCCTGAGCACGGCCTTTTTCTGCTTTTTCAGAAGATAATGGAGCAATAACTTCACCTAAGAAAATTAATAAAAGAAAAATACTTAATGCTATTTTAATAGTAAAAATCGTCATTTTAAGAATTGAAACACCAGAAATTTGCATGACAATTAATTGATTACTTGTAGCTAAGTACCCCATTCCTAAGACACAGCCCAAAAGAATGATTGACGAAGATTGGCTATAAATAACTTCTGGCAATTTAAGACATATATATATTATAGCCTTCAAGTTTGAATAATCAGCACGCCCAATACTACTCATCTCTTCAAGAAAATTGAAAAAACTATAAACTCCAAGCCAAATTATGAGAACCATAGCTGTAAAACTAAAAAGTGTTTTGGCAATATAACGATCTTTAATATTCATTAAAATACATACTTTTATTAATTAGATTTTTCAAAATAAGTTAATTATGAACAAAACTCATAAAAATAGAATATTAATACTCGATTTCGGTTCTCAATATACCCAACTAATAGCTAGAAGGATAAGAGAAATTGGTGTTTATTGCGAATTGTTTTCTTATGATGTTAGTCCCCATTTTATTCAAAGTTTCAACCCAAGTGGCATTATTCTCTCAGGTGGGCCTGATACAGTTAGTAGAAAAGGATCTGCAAGAGCTCCAAATATCATCTTTGAATTAGATGTACCAATTTTAGGAATTTGTTATGGCATGCAAACTATGGCAATTCAACTTGGAGGGGATGCTAAGAGTGCAACAAAAGCTGAATTTGGCTTTGCTCAAATTCGTGCTAGAAACCACTCTAAACTTTTAAGTGGTATCACTGATATAACCGACGAAAAGGGTCATGATCTTTTAGATGTTTGGATGAGTCATGGAATAGAAGTCACAAAACTTCCACAGAATTTTGAATTAATAGCTTCTACTAGTAACTGTCCAATTGCAGGCTTTGCAAATAATGAAAAAAATTATTTTGGACTTCAATTTCACCCAGAAGTAACTCATACAAAGCAAGGGTTTAAAATTTTAGAAAGATTTGTAGTGGATATATGTAATTGCAAAAAAGAATGGACTACTGAAAATATTATTAACAATTTAATAAAGAGTATAAAAAATCAAGTTGGTAATAATAAAGTTTTATTAGGGCTTTCAGGTGGAGTTGATTCTTCAGTTGTGGCAGTTCTTCTCCAGAAAGCAATTGGAGACCAGTTGACTTGTGTTTTTGTTGATAATGGTTTATTGAGATTCAATGAAGGAAATGAGGTTATGAATACTTTCAGCGAAAATATGGGAGTAAAAGTTATTCGAGCAAATGCTCAACAATACTTTTATGATCAACTTTCAAATGAAAGTGATCCTGAATTAAAGAGAAAAATTATAGGTAAGGCATTTATAGAAATATTTGATCAAGAAGCGAATAAGATTAAAGATGTTAAATTCTTAGCTCAAGGTACCATCTATCCTGATGTAATTGAATCAGCTGGAGCATCATCAGGCAAAGCAAAAGTTATTAAATCTCATCACAATGTAGGTGGGCTTCCAGATAATATAAAATTTGAGTTAGTTGAGCCATTAAAAGAGCTATTTAAAGATGAAGTAAGGACTATTGGCGTTAGGCTTGGACTTCCAAAAAAAATGCTTTATCGTCACCCTTTTCCAGGGCCAGGCCTTGGTGTTAGAATTTTAGGTAAGGTTTATAAAGAGTATGCTGATATCTTGAGGCAAGCAGATAAAATTTTTATGGAAGAACTAATTATTCAAAACTTATACGATAAAGTTGATCAAGCATTTTCAGTATTTCTTCCAGTTAAATCTGTCGGTGTTACTGGTGATGAAAGAAGGTACAATTATGTAATTGCTCTTAGAGCAGTTGAAACAATAGATTTTATGACTGCACGATGGGCAAGACTTCCATATGATTTTTTAGATCACGTTTCAAACCGAATTATGAATGAAATTTCTCAAGTTTCTAGAGTTGTTTATGATATCTCAGGAAAACCTCCATCTACAATTGAGTGGGAATGACGACATAATATGAATCAATTTGAAAATAAATAATCACTGATCATGGATTTAAAATAATGAAAAAACTTCGAGTTGGCTATATTCTTGATAATTCAGATCAATCATTTTTTATTTGGGAAGCAATTAATCAAAGTAAAAATAGTGATGCTTATTCAGTTGAAGCATTAATAATTCAAAATACTGTCGATAAAAACTCAAAGTCTAAGGGTTTATTTTTAAAAGCGTTTCAATATATATCAAAACGTGGAATTAAAAAATTTATAGAATCTATATCGTTCTATTTAATTTTGAAATTTGAAAAAATAGCTACACCTAGAAATGCAAAATATAGAGATTTCTATCTAAAATATTCACTAGATAAATTTGATTATTCTAAATTTTATGTAAATCCAAATATATCAGATAGTGGACTTAATTATAGTTTTGGTAAGGAAGATTTAAATACAATAAAAAATCTTGATCTTGACCTTTTAGTTAGAGGGGGTAGTGGGATTTTAAGGGGAGATATATTAACAATATGCAAATTTGGTATAATTTCATTTCATCACTCAAATAATGCCATAAATCGAGGAGGTCCACCTGGTTTTTGGGAGGTATTTAATAAAGAGCCTTCAACAGGCTTTATTATTCAAAAATTGTTAAATGAATTAGATGGAGGAGATGTTCTTTTCAAAGGAAGTTTTCCAACTTCATTCCTTTACACTCTAAATTTAAGTAATTTATATTTCAACTCAAATATATTTTTGCATTTGTTAATTGAGCGTATCTCTATGAATAATGCACTGCCTAAAGCATATTCAAAATCACCTTATACCTTCCAGCATTTCACTCTTCCATCCATGTATCAACAAATGGCCTACCTTATTAAAACCTTTGTACATGGTATGAAAAAGATATTAGGAAAAGTTAGAGGAAAAGGTTATCGATGGGGAATAGCTTATCAATTTGTTGATGACTGGAAGAGTGCGGTACTTTGGCGCTCTAAAGTAATTAAAAATCCACCAAATAGATTTCTAGCTGACCCATTTGTTAAAGTTAAAAATGGAAGAGTAATAGTATTTGTTGAAGATTATGACTATTCTTTATCAAAAGGAAAAATAAGTGCTTATGAATTATTTAAATCAGGATATAAAGAACTAGGTTGTGTCTTAGAAGAAAATTTTCACTTGTCATTTCCTTTTATATTTGAAGAAGATGGCTCATTATATATGTGTCCTGAAACTAAAGAGAACAATGATATTAGAGTATATAAGTGTGTTAATTTTCCACTCCAATGGGAGCTTCATAAAATCCTATTTAGTGATGTAAAAGCTGTGGATACAACTATTTTTAAATACAATCAAAAATATTGGCTATTGAGTAATATTGACTCAACATCTTTAGGAAATTGCGGTTCTGAGTTGCACTTATTTTATGCAGATAGTTTTGAATCAAACGAATGGAAATCACACCCAAATAACCCAATAATTTTTGATTCACTTACTGCAAGAAATGGTGGCTTTATAACTGATAATGGAGATTTATATCGAGTTTTTCAGACTCCTGGATTTAATATTTATGGCAAATCAATGGGCATAGCCAAGATTACTGAATTAAGCGACTCTAATTATCAGGAAGAATTATCTTTCAACATCACGCCAGATTTTTTTAAAAATATAAAGGGAACTCATACTTTTTCTCATGACGATGGCGTCCTCCTTTTTGATTTTGTTAAATACGAGTCTCGTAAAAAATAAGGTCCTATATTTTGATATTAGCTTTTTCAACAGGTTTTTTTCTTGGATTATCCTTAATTATTGCAATTGGCGCTCAGAATGCTTTTGTTTTAAGACAAGGTATTCTAGGTCAACATGTTTTATATGTAGCTTTGTTTTGTGCGCTATCAGACGCCCTCCTAATTTGCACTGGTATTACTGGTATTTCATTTTTTTTAAATAATTTTATTACTCAATTTTCAGATTTACTTTTTGGTTTTTCTTCAATTTGGCTTGCTGGTTATGGACTTATAAGACTTAAAGCTGTTTTTAAACCTGATTCTGTAATTAAGATTGAATCATCAAAATCAAGAGACTTAATAGCTACCTTATCTATTCTTTTCGTTTTAACCTTTGCTAACCCACATGTTTATCTAGATACTATGGTGCTTATTGGAACTATATCTCAACAATTTTCTGGCGATAATAAAATTGCATTTGCTTTAGGTGCTTCATTAGCTAGTTTTGTTTTCTTCTTCAGTCTTGCTTATGGAGCTAAATTATTAATACCAGTAATGCAAAGTACTAATTCTTGGAGAAAACTAGATTTTTTAATAGCAGTAGTAATGTTCATCATATCAATTAAACTTGCTTATGCTGGAAACTGGCTCTAGATAATAACCCATAATTTAAATACTAATTCTCGTACAAATGAACTTATGAATAAAGATGAAAAATGGATGAAAATTGCTATTTCTGAGGCAAATATAGCTAAAAATAAAGGGGAAATTCCTGTTGGTGCTGTAATTATTCAAAATGATAAGCTACTTGCTAAGGCACATAATAAGCCTATTTTAAATCATGACCCAACCGCTCATGCTGAAGTAGAGGTACTTCGAAAAGCTGGCAAAAAGCTAAAAAATTATCGCCTATCAAAATCTACCTTATATGTCACACTAGAGCCTTGCGCAATGTGCCTTGGAGCAATAATGCATGCTCGCATTGAAAGAATAGTTTTTGGTGCTTCAGATCCAAAAACTGGAGTATGTGGATCAAAGGCTAACCTAACTTCAGAAGCCTTTTTTACTCACAAACTTAAAGTAGATGGCGGAGTCTTAGAAGAAGAAAATAAAGAAATACTTCAGTCTTTTTTTAAATCTAAACGAAAAGAAACTAATTTAAAAACCAACTAAAGAGTATACATACCACCATTAATGTGTAATGTTTGGGCAGTAATATAAGAACCGCTATCATCCGCAAGAAACAAGACTGCTTGAGCAATTTCATTCGTCGTACCTAATCTTCCCATAGGAATTTGAGCAGTTAATGATAATTTTTGATCTTCAGGTAGGTTATCTGTCATGTCTGTCTCAATAAAACCTGGAGCAATTGCGTTAACCGTTATACCCCTTGTGCCAACTTCTCTAGCTAACGATTTTGTAAAACCCATAATTCCAGCTTTTGCTGCAGCATAATTTGACTGCCCAGCATTTCCCATAGCACCAACAACAGAAGTGATAGATATAATTCTTCCAGATCGTTTTTTTATCATGCCCCTTAAAACAGATTTTGACATCTTATAAACTGAAGTAAGATTAGTATGAATAATATCATTCCACTCATCTTCTTTCATTCTGACAAGAATATTGTCACGAGTTATACCAGCATTATTAATCAGTACATCTACAGAACCATAATCTTCGGTGATGTTCTTTAAAAGATCAGAAATTTGCTCATTATCGGTTACATTAAGCTTCATGCCTTTGCCAAGAATATTATTTTCAATAAATATTTTAGTGATATTTTTAGCCCCTTCATCACTTGTTGCTGTTCCTATGACAGTAGCTCCTGCTCCTCCTAAAGTCAATGCAATAGCTCTGCCAATTCCCCTACTTGCGCCCGTTACAAGGACTAATTTTTCTTTAAGCATTTGATATTTCCTCGATAGTAGATTTTAATGAAGTGACATCTATTATAGCTGAACCACTCAAAGACTTATCAATACGCCTTGTTAGTCCAGCCAATACTTTTCCAGGGCCAGCCTCAATAAGTTTTTCTACGCCTGAACTTTTCATTTCTTGAACTATTGAAGTCCAGAGAACGGGCTTATGAAGTTGCTCAACTAATTTTGATTTTATCTCTTTAATATTACTTGAATAATCTGCATCAACATTGTGCAAAACTTTTTCTCTCCCCATTTTAAAATTAATAGCTTCAACTGAGTGCTTAAAATCCATTGCGGCATCTTTCATAAGCGAACAATGTGATGGAACACTTACTGGAAGGACCAATGCTCGTTTTGCTCCTGCTTCTTTCATTAAATCACATGCATGGATTACTGCCTTTTTTTCTCCAGCAATAACTACTTGACCTGGTGAATTAAAATTCACAGCCTCAACTACACCAACTTCATTAGCAATAGAGCATATTTCAATAACTTTTACGTCATCAAGCCCCAATATAGCAGCCATAGAGCCTGAGCCACTTGGCACTGCTGTTTGCATAAGTTCAGCCCTTTTTTTCACTAATTTTACTGCTTCAAAAAAGCTTAAAGATCCAGAGGCTACAAGAGCCGTATATTCACCAAGAC
>Ga0209816_1000927_pt1 | contig 22213 bp, 17 predicted proteins | sample CoawatmetaG01DNA_FD_187509 | JGI IMG/M metagenome (GOLD analysis project Ga0209816, IMG submission 187509) | Marine microbial communities from the West Antarctic Peninsula - Coastal water metaG017-DNA (SPAdes) (version 2) | ecosystem: Environmental > Aquatic > Marine > Coastal ...
GTAATAAATGCAAAAGTATAAGTACCTGCAATTGGAAATTCAATTAAGACTGCCTTACTAAATGCATCTCCTGAGCCTGAAAGTAAAGTATCTGAAACTTGTTTAATACTTTTATAAACTGATTTTACAAAAGGTAATCGATCGAGAATAACCTCATACAAATTAATGATTTTCTTTCCAAAAAAATTATTAGCGATGATGCCAGTAACTAATATGATAATGAACGTCAAAATTACACCAAACCCAAATACTTCAGTCCCTAGAATATAATCAGGTCTTAAAGTTTCTGGGAGTAAGAATAATATTTGATCCAAAAACTTGATCAAAGAGAACAATACCCAAAAAGTTAGAATTAGTGGGATTAATACCAATAAGCCAGTTAAAAAGTTTTTTTTAATCATTATTTTTTAAAGTTTCAGTTTTAGTTATTTTAGTAGTTTTTTCATTGTCTTTCTTAGAATCTTCAGACTTTGGTTTATTTTTAAAATCTGTCTCATACCAGCCTGTCCCCTTTAGTTTAAAATGAGGTGCTGACACTTGCTTCTTAAATGTTTTATTCTTGCAAACTGGACAATTTAATACCGGATCATCTGATAATTTTCCAAGCACATCGTCTTGATGCTCACAATGGGAACATAGATAATCATATAAAGGCATCTTCTTAAACCCTTATTAAAAGGGAATATCATCTTCCGGAAGTTCAAGAGTTGGCTCAACTGATTGGTCCGATTTTTCAGCAGCTTTATTTACCCTTTCTGGTTCTTGATTAAAATTATCATCAGAACTACTTGCCGCACTATTGCGATTATCCTTACCTCCTAGCATTTGCATCGTGTCTGCTGCAACTTCTGTCGTATACCTATCTTGTCCCTCTTTAGTTTGCCACTTCCTTGTTTGAAGACTTCCTTCAACAAAAACAGAGCTACCTTTTTTTAGGTATTCCCCTGCAATTTCAGCTAATTTTCTATACATTACAATATTATGCCACTCTGTTTTTTCTTTTTTCTCGCCCGAGGCCTTATCTTTCCATGATGTACTAGTCGCGATACTAAAATTGCATACAGAATCTCCATTAGGAAATGTTCTAACTTCAGGATCCCTTCCTAGGTTACCAAGCAACATTACTTTATTAACTGATGGCATAATTTCTCCGATGTGTAATTATAATTTTAATCATTTATTATTAATTGGCGTTTTCATTGATATTGATAAAATAAACCAAATCATTATTAGTAGGCTGCAAAATAAAAAAGTGCCTTGATAGCCATAAAAATTTGCAATCAATCCGCCAAATGATCCGCCAACAAAAATACCTAACGATTGAGAAGTATTATACACCCCTAATGCCAAACCTCTCCTTTGAATTGGTGCCAACTTACTCACCAAACTAGGTAAAGAAGCCTCAAGATAATTAAATCCAATAAAATAGAATGTTAAGGCCATTACAATCCCAACAATGCCATTAGAGCAATATATAAACAGAAATTGAGTTACAAATAATAAAGCAATTGAAAACATAAAAAATTCTTTAACTTTATTCTTTTTTTCCGAAAAAATAATCATTGGCACTATAAAAATAAGGGATACAACCAAAACTGGTAGGTAAATTGACCAATGTTGATTTAATGGGGTCTCGCCTTGATTAATCAAATAAAAAGGGATTGCCATAAACATTGATATTTGAGAAGCGTGGAGTGTAAAAATTCCAAAATTAAGTCGATTTAAATCAAAATTCTTTAATATACTTTTTATGTCATTAGCACTTTTAGAATCAATTTTTTTCTTATCTACAGGCTCATCAATAAAAAACTTTACAACTCCTAATGCAATAAAAGCTAAAATACCCATTAATAAGAATATTCCTGGAACGCCAATAAGCTCATTCAGTATTGGTGAAATCACTAATGATAATGCAAAGGTTAGGCCAATTGATGCGCCAATAATTGCCATTCCTTTAGTTCTACTCTTGTCACTAGTAAGGTCAGATAAAAAAGCTGTCAGAACTGCAGAAATTGCGCCAGACCCTTGAATTGCTCGACCAATAATAACCCCTTCTATTTGCTCAGATATCCCTGCAATAAATGAGCCAATTATAAATAATAATAAACCAAAATAAATTACTGGCTTTCTTCCGAGACGATCTGAAGTCATGCCAAATGGAACTTGAAGAATTGCCTGAGTTAATCCATAAATTCCAAAAGCTAGGCCAATTTGAAATTCTGTAGGCCTACCAGATAAATCTGAAGCATAAATGGCAAATATAGGAAGAATTAAAAAAATTCCAAGCATTCGGAGTGAGTAAATCGATGCTAAAAGCACACTAGATTTAATTTCTAATGGTGACATTCTTGTTTATACCTATGAATAATAAAACTTTAGTTTCTAAAATAGAGATTATAAAATATAATATCAGGTTGCTCCTTAAAAAAGATAAAATTAAATGGATTACATAAAAATTAAAGGGGCTAGAACCCATAACTTAAAAAATATTTCCTTAGATCTTCCAAGGAATAAACTAATAGTTATTACAGGCTTATCTGGATCTGGAAAGTCTTCTCTAGCATTTGATACTCTTTATGCTGAAGGGCAAAGAAGGTATGTTGAATCATTATCTGCTTATGCTAGGCAATTTCTAGACCGAATGAATAAACCTGATGTTGATATGATTGAAGGCCTTTCTCCTGCAATCTCTATAGAACAAAAATCAACTTCGCATAATCCAAGATCAACTGTTGGGACTGTAACTGAAATTCACGACTATCTTCGTTTACTCTATGCACGTGCAGGAGACCCCTACTGTCCTACTCATAAAATAAAACTTGAGGCACAAACAGTTTCTCAAATAGTAGATCAACTTTTGTCTTTAGCAGAAGATACTAAAATTATGTTGCTTGCGCCCGTAGTAAACAATCGTAAAGGCAGTCATTTAGACTTAATTGATGAATTAAGAGCTCAAGGATTTATAAGAATTAGGCTAGATGGAACTATTTATGAAATAGATAATATTCCAGCTATACAAAAAAATACAAAGCATCAATTAGATGTAGTAATTGATCGTATAAAAATTCATCTTGATATTAAACAACGCATTACTGAATCAGTCGAAACAGGCTTGAAACTTGCTGATGGAAAAATTATTTCCATCAATATGGATACTAAAGAAACACAACTATTCTCTGCAAAATTTTCCTGTCCACATTGTGACTATGCGCTAACTGAATTAGAGCCAAGATTGTTTTCTTTTAATAATCCAATGGGGGCTTGTCCTGATTGTGACGGTCTGGGACATAAAAATTTCTTTGATGCAGCTCGCGTTGTAGCTTTTCCGCAACTGCCTTTATCATCTGGAGCCATTAAGGGCTGGGATAAGCGAAATCAGTTTTACTATCAAATGTTAAATAGTCTTGCCCAACATTATAGTTTTGATCTTGAAACACCTTACAAAGAACTCCAAGAAAGAATTCAAAATATTATTTTATTTGGAAGTGATAAAGAACAAATAGAATTTAGTTATTTTAATGAGCAAGGAACTATCAATTCAAAAAAGCATCCTTTTGAAGGTGTAATAAATAACTTTAAAAGACGTTATCAAGAAACAGATTCGAGCTCTGTCCGAGATGAATTAGCAAAATATTTAAGCAATCAAGAATGTCCTTCATGTAAGGGAACTCGCTTAAAAATTGAGGCAAGGAATGTATTAGTTGGTGATTTAAATCTGCATGAAGTATGCAAATTACCTCTTAAAAAATCTTTAGAATTTTTCAAAAATATAAAACTATTAGGATTTCGTGCTCAAGTTGCGAGCAAAATAATTCAAGAAATAAAAAATAGACTTAATTTTTTAATTAATGTGGGTCTCGATTATTTATCTCTTTCAAGATCTGCTGATACCCTCTCAGGTGGAGAGGCTCAAAGAATTAGATTGGCTTCACAAATTGGTAGTGGTTTAACAGGAGTAATGTATGTTTTAGATGAACCATCTATTGGGCTTCATCAAAAAGATAACGATAAACTCCTAGAGACACTAAGAAATCTTCGAGACATTGGAAATACGGTGATTGTTGTTGAGCATGATTATGATGCAATTATGACGGCTGATTATGTTGTAGATATTGGCCCTGGTGCTGGAATTCACGGTGGTGAAATTGTTGCCCAAGGTCTCCCTAAGGAAATCGCTACAAATAAAAACTCTCTGACTGGCCAATATATAAGTGGGCAGAAAAAAATCACAGTTTCAAAAAAAATAAAATCTCCTAATCATTCTTTTTTCAAAATTACAAAAGCTTCCGGTAATAATTTAAAAAATATTACCTTAAATCTCCCGATAGGCTTATTTACTTGTGTGACCGGAGTTTCTGGCAGTGGGAAATCCACACTCATTAATGACACGCTTTATAATGCCGTAGCAAAACATCTTTACCGAAGTAATTTAGAGCCAGCTGGTCATGAAAATATAGAAGGGTTTGATTTCTTCGACAAAGTTGTTGATGTAAATCAAAGTCCTATTGGAAGAACTCCAAGATCTAATCCTGCTACTTACACCGGCTTATTTACACCCATAAGAGATCTCTTTTCTAAAGTACAAGAAAGTAGAGCAAGAGGTTATAGTCAAGGACGTTTCTCATTCAATGTTAAAGGTGGAAGATGTGAAGCGTGTGAAGGTGATGGAGTAATTAGAGTTGAAATGCATTTTTTACCAGACGTATATGTCGAATGTGATTCTTGTTATGGTCATCGTTACAATCGTGAAACGCTTGAAATATTTTATAAAGGGAAAAATATTCATAATATTCTGAGTTTTACCGTGGAAGAAGCTCATGAATTTTTTAAGGCTGTACCAACACTTGAACGAAAACTGAAAACTCTCCTAGATGTAGGTCTTGGATATATTAAATTAGGACAGAATGCAACAACTCTTTCTGGGGGTGAAGCTCAAAGAGTTAAATTAGCTTTAGAACTTTCAAAAAGAGACACTGGAAGAACGCTTTATATTTTAGATGAGCCAACAACTGGGTTACATTTTTCTGACATACAACTATTACTAAATGTGTTGCACCGATTAAGAGACAATGGAAATACTTTAGTTGTGATTGAGCACAATCTAGATGTAATCAAAACTGCTGATTGGATTATTGACCTTGGTCCTGAAGGGGGCGATGGTGGGGGTGAGATCATTGCAGAGGGGTCACCTGAAAAAATTATATCCAATAAAAAAAGCTTTACTGGTAAATATTTAAAGAGATATTTATGAGTTTTTTAAAGTAGCCACAATACTTTCTGTCGCTGGGGTTAACTTATGCCATATATTAAAACTTGCTGCTGCCTGCTCAACTAACATCCCAAGCCCATCGTAAACTGAATCAGTTTTCTTATAAGCTTCTTTCATAAATGGAGTTTTGGAGCCGTACATCATGTCATAGCAAGCACCTTCATCATTTAAACAATTAAAAGCATATTCTGACAAAGGTGAATGTTGGGTAGTTAAAGATGAAGACGTAGCATTTATTATCAAATCAAAATGGAGTTTGTTAGAAAAATCTAAACCTATTGCTTCTAAAGTCACTTGATTTTTTTCAGCAAAAAATTTCCAATATTTTTTCATCTCAATTGCTTTGGTAAACGTTCTATTAGTTAGAAAAATTTTCTTTGGTTTGCTTTGAATAAGATCGTAAATTGCACCATTTGCAGCCCCACCAGCACCGACTAAAAAAATATTCTTGCCCTTGATATTAATTTTTTTATTAGACAAATCACCTATTAGCCCTCTACCGTCTGTTGAATCTCCGATGATACTGTTATCTAAAAAAGTTATTGTATTAACAGACTTACATAAGGACGACCTTTCTGAAAGTTGGTCACAAACCTCAAAAGCAGCACTTTTTAATGGAAGGGTAATGTTTAGTCCCTGATAACCTTCAATCGCTAAACGCTTAATGCTTTTAAAGAAATTATCTTGATTGATATCAAATTTTTTATACTCCAAATCAATTGCGAATTCTTTTGCAAATAAAATATGTATTTTGGGGGAGAGGGAATGCGATATTGGGTGCCCAAGAACTGCAAATTTTTTTATTTTGTTTTTCATTGGTTTAACATTATAGCCATAAAAAAAATATCGAGATAAATATTTAATGCATTATAATAGTGCATATATTATATAAAAATGCATTATAATAGTGCATATATTATATATTTAATGCGTTTTATAAACAAATCGGCTATTTGGCGAATTAAATATTGGCATAGATTGTGCTTTATATTATATATATAAAGATTAACTATTTTTGAGGAGTTTAGTATGGCTGGCGCTGATGTAATAAAGAAAATTAAACAAGAAAAGATTAAATTCATTGATCTTCGCTTTACTGATACCAAAGGAAAAGAGCAGCATGTTACAGTGCCAGCCTCAGCCTTTGATAAAACTAAATTTACTGATGGTCACGCCTTTGATGGTTCCTCAATTGAGGGTTGGAAAGGTATTAATGCTTCAGATATGTTGCTTTTCCCAGACGAAAATACAGCCAATATAGACCCATTTATGGATGAGCCGACACTTATCTTAACCTGTAACGTTGTTGATCCAACAGATGGTAAAGGATATGACCGAGACCCTAGAACAATTGCGAATCGTGCTGAAAAATATCTTAAGACAACTGGTATTGGTGACACTATTTATTTTGGCCCTGAGCCTGAATTTTTTGTGTTTGACTCAATCACATGGACCTCTGGAATGAGTGGTTCATCAGTTAAAATTGGTTCTGAAGAAGCGGAATGGGAGTCTAATAACACCTACGATGGTGCTGGAAATCTTGGTCACCGTCCCAGAGTTAAAGGAGGTTACTTTCCAGTGCCCCCTGTTGATTCTTTACAAGATCTTCGATCCCAGATGTGTTTAACATTGGAAGAGATGGGTGTCCCTGTTGAGGTCCATCATCACGAAGTCGCAGGTGCAGGTCAAAACGAAATTGGCACTAAATTTTCTTCATTAACACAAAGGGCTGATTGGACTCAAATACTTAAATATGTTGTCATGAACGAAGCACATAGATATGGTAAAACAGCGACTTTTATGCCGAAACCAATACTAAATGATAATGGTACAGGTATGCACGTCCACCAATCAATTTGGAAGGGTGGAAAAAATATGTTTGCAGGAGATAAATATGCAAATTTAAGTGATACAGCTCTATATTATATTGGTGGAATTATTAAACATGGTAAAGCATTAAACGCTATAACTAATCCTTCGACAAATTCATACAAACGTTTAGTGCCTGGTTTTGAAGCCCCAGTAATGCTTGCATATTCTGCAAAAAATAGATCGGCTGCGATTCGGATTCCTTACGTATCAACTGATAAAGCAAGACGTATTGAGGTTCGATTCCCAGATCCCATGGCAAATCCATATTTAGCTTTTAGTGCGCTAATGATGGCTGGTCTAGACGGCATTCAAAACAAAATTCACCCAGGTGAAGCTGAATCAAGAGATTTGTATGACCTTACAGCTTCGGAAGAAGCAAAAATACCACAAGTTGCAGCCACCTTGCCCGAAGCCCTTGAGGCTTTAAGAGTTGACAGAGAATTCTTAACTACAGGTGGTGTTTTTTCTGATGACTTTATTGACAGCTTCATTGATTTAAAAATGGAGGAGGTAACTCGTCTAAGAATGACACCTCACCCAGTCGAGTTTGATATGTATTACAGTTTATAAGTTTTTAAAAAAGGGTGGATTAAAATTCACCCTTTTTTTACATTAAATTAAAATGCACTAATTTTGTGCAAAAAAAAAGAAACTTGGGGCTGCTACGTTAATGAGACCAATAAAATCAACATGAAAATCTTGGTAACATTCTTGCTAGTTATACAATATGGATCTTATATAAATGAAACCAAACTTAATGAAAAATGAATTGAGAGGAATGGAGGACCTAGCGACTGCAGTATTTGCTTGTGATAAAAATTTAGTTATTAAGTATATAAATCCAAGTGCAGAAATCTTATTTGAATTGAGCTACGATCAAGCCCTTAATGAGAATATTAGTCTATTTTTTGAAGAAATTGATTTTTTTAAAGGCGCATTAAAACAAGCTAAAACCAAACAGAGTTCTTATCGAGAACATGAGTATTTTATTAAGACTAAACAAAATAAAACTATTTGCGTGAGTTTTACAATCACACCAATTGAAAAGAGAGGGTTCGACTTTATAGTGGAATTTAGTCAAATGGATCAACAACTAAGAGTTGCCCGTGAAGAAAGAATGTTTATTCAACAACAAGCAAATTCAGAATTGCTAAGAAACCTTGCACACGAAATAAGAAACCCTCTTGGTGGATTAAGAGGAGCTGCTCAACTTTTAGAAAAAGAGTTGAATGAAAAATCACTAAAAGAATACACTCAAGTAATAATCAATGAAGCAGATCGGCTACAAAACCTTATGAATAAATTATTAATTCCTCATCAACTCCCTACGTATAAAAAAACAAATATTCATGAGGTTTTAGAAAGGGTTCGTAGCTTAATACTGTCAGAATTTCCAGAAAACTTAGAACTAACTAGGGATTATGATATAAGTTTGCCTGAATTTATTGGGGACAGAGAAAAGCTAATTCAAGCTGTTTTAAACGTTGCTCGGAATGGTGTCCAAGCAATGCTCGAAGTTAAATCAAAAGGAAAAATGAATCTTAAATTTATTACTAGAGCGGAGAGTCAAATTGTATTTCACAAAAAGAAACATACAACAGCAATACGTTTAGATATTATCGATAGTGGTCCAGGTATCAATAAGGAATTATTAGATAAAATATTTTACCCATTAGTTTCTGGCAAAGATTATGGATCTGGACTAGGCCTTTCGTTAGCCCAAAACTTCATAACGCAACACAATGGAATGATTGATTGCTTGAGTACCGTTGGCAATACAAAATTTTCAATAATTCTTCCAATTGAGAATGGTTTAAAAATTAATGAGGTAAAGAAATGAAAAAAGTTTGGATACTTGATGATGATAAATCTATACGATGGGTGTTTGAAAAAGCACTTTCAAAGGCAAATCTTTCTTACCAATGTTTTAGCAATACAAATGAAGCAATCAATCAATTCAATCACGAAACCCCCTCTGTTATTGTTAGTGATATAAGAATGCCTGGAGAATCAGGGATTGATTTCCTAACTAAAGTAAAAGAAAAATTTCCACTTATCCCTATTATCATCATGACTGCATATTCCGACCTTGATACTGCAGTTTCTGCGTTTCAAAAAGGGGCTTTTGAATATATTGCTAAACCTTTTGATATAGATAAGGTATTAGAAGTTATCAATCAAGCATTAGAGCAAACAACAAATATTGACAATATTTCTGAACAATCAGATAACATTCTTCCTGAAATTATAGGCCAGGCACAATCTATGCAAGAAGTATTTCGTGCTATAGGTAGGCTAAGTAAATCAAATGCTACTGTTCTTCTAAATGGCGAGTCTGGCTCAGGTAAAGAATTAGTCGCGAATGCAATTCATAAAAATAGTGATAGGTATAAATCTCCTTTCATTGCTATAAATACTGCCGCAATTCCAAAAGACCTCCTTGAGGCAGAGTTATTTGGTCATGAAAAAGGTTCATTTACTGGGGCTCAAAACCTTCGAAAAGGAAGATTTGAACAATCGAATGGTGGGACATTGTTCCTAGATGAGATTGGTGATATGCCAATGGAACTTCAAACAAGATTATTACGAGTTTTAAGTGATGGTCAGTTTTATAGGATAGGGGGGCAAGATTCTATTATAGTTGATGTAAGAGTAATAGCAGCAACCCATCAAAACTTAGAAGAGTTAGTAAAAAAAGGACAATTTAGAGAAGATTTATTTCATAGGTTAAATGTAATAAGAATCACAGTACCTCCATTAAGAAAAAGGGTTGAAGATATACCTTCACTGGCTGGGTATTTTCTAGTCAAAAGTGCTAATCAATTAAAGGTAGCTCCTAAAACTTTATCTACAGAAGTTCTGGATTATTTTAATAATCTCGAATGGAGGGGTAATGTTAGGCAACTTGAGAATGTGTGTCATTGGTTAACTGTAATGTCTCCTGGCAATAAAATCATGGTTAGCGACTTACCCTCTGAGCTAAAGGATGAACCCTTAAACTTAACTAATAATTCGAATGAATGGCAAGAAAATTTAGCTAGAGACTTATCAAGGCAATTGCTAGATGGGAAGTCAGATTTGTATAGCTTTTTTATTAATCAATTTGAAAAAATCATAATTGAAAAGACTCTCACTCATACCAAAAACAGAAAGTTAGATGCTGCAAGCATATTAGGGATTGGAAGAAATACTGTCACTAGAAAAATTAAAGAACTAAAAATTTCACGGTCATAAGCTGAATTCTTTCTTTATTTTTTCAGCAATTTTTTCAAATATTTTTCCCCATCCCTGACTAGATTCAGCTGTAAAGATTTTAATGCTAGGGTACCAGAGACTAACACCTTCATCTTCTGACCAATACCATAGCTTGCCTCTTTGGAAGGGTACAAATAAAAATGTTTTTTTACCTAATGCTCCTGCTATATGAGCAGTAACATTGCTAGAAGTGACAATAATGTCACAGCTTGATATCAATGCTGTTAAGCCATCAATATCTGCAAATTTATCTACATCTTCGTAATCATCTATTTTAATATTATGATCTTTAAATAGTCTTTCTTTTTCTAAAGCTGTCTGTCCTACAGATTTTTTAAATTCATATTGTAAATCTAAAAAATGTATATCTTTTAACTCAAAAATTGGGAGTAAATCTTGAAGTAGTGCAGTTTTATGCTTACCTTCCTGAGCCGAGCTCTTCCATGAAATTCCGCAAATTAATGTTTTATCTTTTTTTATTTTATTTTTTATCGTATTCATTTGAGTAATATCTGGAGTTAAATATGCTATTTCTTTTTTTGGAAAATCAACTATTTCTTGACGAAGATATTTTCCAATACTTCCCCAATAAATTCCTTTATCAAAAAGACTGAGGTCATAATCAATTAAAAATTCGTGTTTATTTTCATGAACTGCATAAAACTCAATACTCGGAAATGATCTTTTAAAAAGATTGACTAATCGATGATCTACCTCTGCACTAATATTTTTAAATTTTTTATGGAATTCTTTAAGCATACTCAGACCAAGTATTATATCTCCGATGCCTGAGTCTAGTAAGATAATGATTTTTTCATCTTTTTTTAATTCTTTTTTATTAACATCAAGATCAATCAATTTTTTAAGCATGTCATATCTTTTTGTGATGTCTATCTCATTCTTTAATAAAATTCTTGAATCTATATACTCCCAGGCTTCTTTAAATTTTTTATTAACTAAATACAACATACCTAAATTATTTCTTGCTATAAGTGAATTTGGTTTTTTTCTTAATACATCTTTTAAAATCTTAACTGGCTCTTCATATTTACCTTCAAACATTAAACAAGATGCATAATCTATGTGTGGGCCTACTGCATCTGGCAATAATATTATCAATTTCTTATACATAATTTTAGCTACTTCATAATTACACGTTGCAGCAAGACATCTGCCTATTATATTCATACAATTGAGATGATTGGGGTCAATTTTGTTTGCTGCCCTTAAGTATTTTAGTGCCTCTTCGTAATGCAGGTTTTCTGCCAATACGATTCCATAATCATATATAGATTGAAATTTATCTGGCTCCATTTCTAGTGCTTTCTTAAAGGAATCAATTGCGCTGTTATTCTCTAAAATTTTCATTTGCGCACTGCCTAAATTTCTATAAATTTCTGGGGTATTTGGATTAATTTTAATAATCTCCTCATATGCTTTTATGGAATTTTTAAAATCTTTTAGTGCATTATAAGCTGTTGCTAAATTTTGATAATCACCAATGATTGGTATTGTGACTTCGAAAGACCTATGAGTCATATTGATTCCATCAATATATCTATGCTTCATTAAATATAATATTGCTAGATGAGAAAGTGCCTCAGGTTCCTTATTATCTTCTTTTAATATTGCCTCATAAGCTAGAATAGCTTTTTCGAATTCTTTTGCCTCAATCAAGCTCTTTGCTTGTTTTAGCAATTCATTCAGATTATTTTCTTTAGTCATATTTATAAATTTCTTTAATTTCTATTATTTTATCTGATTAATATAAAAAGAAATAAAAAAAACGACATCCGAAGATGCCGTTTTTAAATAAATCTACTACTTGTCAAACTTCTACTAAGATTTAAGTCCTAGAAGAATAAGATCGCACCCAGAGATAATGTGTCATTCTCTGCTGAGTTTGATGATACTTGACCAGTTGATTCTGTTGAATTGTACTCAGCAACTAAATTTAGATGCTTAGTTAATGGATGGTATGCACCCACTGTCCAACGTTCATTTTCTTCAACTAAAGTAGCGTTAGTTTCGCCAGATGCTGTATCAAGATTTGAAACACCATAAGCAACACCAAGTTTAGTACCTGTTGGTATCACGTATGTAGCTTGAACATAACCACCATCTGAATCGCGCTCTTTACCACCAGCAGTTACACCATTTTGACCGAAGATTGTAGTACCTAGGCCTTCACCATCATAGTAATAACCAACTAAACCGAAGTTACCAGCACTTATAGAAGCACCTACGTCGATTGCTGTGATATCGTAACTTTGTTTAACTGGAGCAGTTGAAGCTGATGCAGCTGTTTGTCTTGTTACATCATATGAAGCACCAGATACCCATACTTTACCAGCAACATCGCCAGTCCATGAATATGAAGCTTCAGCTTCAATACCGAAACGATCTTGGTTGATTGCTGAAGCAGCAGCACCAGTCACAGTATCAGTATGAGTTGTTGTTGAAGCAGTTGTACCAGCAGAAACAACAGTCGCTGAAATTGACAGACTTGTTACTGAAGTTGAATCAGAACCAGTCAATAACGCAGTAGTACCAGTAAACGTAGTAGTAGTAGTATAAGTTCTAGTTGTTACGTTTGTACTTGCATCAGGGATTTGATTTGGATTCATTAAACCAACTTTAGCTTGGAATCCACCCATGTTTGGAGTCGTATATGTAGCTTGACCCTTCCATGCAGCATATGTATAACCAGTACCGATACCGCCTAGTGTAGTAGCACCACCAGATTTACCAGTAGCACCAGAACCAACACCTAATAGTGTCATGTCGTTCAAGATCGCACCAGAAGCAAAGATACCAATATCTTTACCAAGCTTGATTGAACCCCATGATTTATCACCAAATGATAAATATGACTGACGATTTAACGGTGTTTTGTTATCACCAGCACCAGAGTTATCTGAAGCATTAGGCTGGAATGAAATAGTAAAAGACACATCAGTATTGTTTTGACGTGTAGTACCAGTAAATCCTAACCATGATGGTAATAGTCCAGTGTTGATGCCTTGTGAATCAGATTCACCAAGAGCGTCTTGACCGTTAGCAATAGCACCAGTAGGTGCAGTGCCTTTAACTGCGTCAGCATCATTAAAGTTCATGAATGCATTAACGTTACCATTTACATCTAATGTCCAGTCACCTGCTGGGATTACGATTCCAGCATTAGCTGCCGTAGCACCTAAAGCTAGAGCTGCACCCGCAACTGCTAGATTAATTTTCTTGTTCATATAATATTTCTCCTATAATTAAAACTACTTTTACAACCAAGGTTAAAAAAGTAATTTATAAATAACTTTCCTAACAAAAAAACTTTCTTAAGAATAAACTTTCTTATTAAGAAGAGTTACCATCATTATCCCTAATCTTGGTATCAAATAGCAAGGTAATTGTGACTTATTTGTAACAAACCAATAATATTGTTGTAAATTTACAACAGAAATCTTCAAAACCCTATTAAATACCAAGGGTTTTTACTTTATTTTTATATCTGTATGAATTTTTATTGCATAGCGATCTGTCATCCCAGCTAAATAATCTGCAACGGCTCTAGCTACATTTTTTGTTGATTTCATTTGATAAGCTTCTGGCATTAATGATGGATCATTAATAAAATATAAGAACAAATCTTTAACTATTTTTTTCGCATTGTTGGTCATCTCAACCACTCTTTCGTGTTCATAAAGAAAGCGCCTCAAGTACTGTTTAAGCTCTAGTTGCTTTTGAGCCATCTCTTTGGATAAATTAATTAAGTTCGGAAGTGTTCTGACTTCATCAATCGTTTTGGGTTTAAATTTTGCTAAATTTACAGCGCTAGTTTCACAAATATCAAATATTAAGTTGTACATTATTCTTCTGATAGTTTCATGTAGCAATCTAACTTCATCGATATTAGGGTAATCTTTTTTTACCAGTTCAGCACACTCTTTAAATAAAGATATGTCCATTAATGTTTTAAATTTTAAAAGGCCCGAACGATAACCATCGTCAATATCATGATTATTATAAGCAATCTCATCCGCGTAATTGACTAACTGCGCCTCTAATGATGGTTGTTGTCTTTTAATAAATCTTTCGCCTATTGCCCCTAAATTTTTAGCATTCTTTATAGAGCAATGCTTTAAGATCCCTTCTCGCGTCTCAAATGTTAGATTTAATCCATCAAAATCAGCGTATCTTTGCTCTAATAAATCGACAACTCTTAAAGACTGTAAATTGTGCTCAAAGCCTCCAAAATCTTTCATACAGGCGTTTAGAGAATCCTGCCCAGCATGGCCAAATGGGGTATGTCCTAAATCATGAGCTAACGCAATCGCCTCAGCAAGGTCTTCATGACAATTCAAAGTGCGTGCGATTCCTCTTGAAATCTGAGAGACCTCTAATGAATGAGTAAGGCGTGTTCGAAACATATCGCCTTCGTGATTTACAAACACCTGTGTTTTATATTCAAGGCGTCTGAATGCAGATGAGTGAATTATGCGGTCGCGGTCTCTTTGGAAATCGTTTCTAAATTTTGATTTCAATTCGTGATATTGCCTTCCTAAACTTTGTCTAGGATCTGCTGCATAAGATTTTAATATCATTAAAGGCTTTTAAAAGGTTTTCTGTAAAAGGGTGTTATGAAACTTTTCAATATTATAATCACTAGTTAGAATAGCTTTACCTATACCTTGTTGTAAGACAAGGTTTATTTGATCTTCTTTTGTTTTTTTATCAAGTTGCATTAAATCAAGAAATTTTTGCTTTGAAATCTCTGGCGGATTAATAGGGAGGTTTGCATAGGTGATTAAAGATTTAATTCTTTGATTATCTTCTTTTGAAAGCCAGCCCATTTGTTCTGATAAGTAAGCTGCCATAATCATACCTGTTGCAATAGCTTCCCCATGAAGCCATTTGCCATATCCAGTTGCAGTTTCTATGGCATGTCCAAAAGTATGGCCTAAATTTAAGATAGCCCTTATTCCAGATTCAAATTCATCAGCCTCTACAATATCTGCTTTATTTTGGCAGGAACGAATAACAGACTGAATCAATAGTTGGGGGTCTCTTTTCATAATCCCTTCGATATTATTCTCAAGCCATTCAAAAAAACTAGCATCTCTGATTAGTCCATATTTTATGACCTCAGCCAAACCTGCTGATAATTCTTTATCGGGCAATGTTTTCAATAGGCTTATATCAGCTATGACACACTTTGGTTGATAAAATGCACCTATCATATTTTTTCCAAGCTGATGGTTAATTCCGGTCTTTCCTCCAACAGAGGAATCAACTTGGGATAATAGAGTTGTTGGAATTTGAATAAAATCTACCCCTCTCATAAATGTAGAGGCTGCAAAACCAGTTATGTCACCAATTACACCCCCGCCTAATGCCATTAAAGTAACTTGACGATTTGCTTTATTTTTTAGCAATGCATCATAAATTAAGTTGAGTGTTTCAAGATTTTTAAAAGCCTCACCATCAGGAAGAATAATTGGAATAATCTCTTTCTCAGTTGGCAAAATATTTTTAATTTTTTGTAAATATAACGGTGCAACCTTATCGTTGGTAATAATTGCCACTTTCTTATTAGAAATATGTTTTTCAAATAAACCATAATTTTCTATAAGTCCTTCGCCAACATATATTGGGTAAGCTCTTTTCTCTAGATTTATATTAATAGTTTTCATAATTTTTTGATAAAAGACTCAATTTCATTAGAAACTTCTTTTGCTCGTTTGCCTGCAGTTTCAATTATATAGTCAGAAATAGATGCGTACATAGGGTCTCTAAATTCAAATAAGCTTTCTAAGGTTTTTTTTAAGTCGCCCTCTTGTAACAAAGGCCTAGATTGATCACCTGCCATTCTAGCTACTAAATCTTCACAGTTTGATTTTAAATAAACGACATGACCATTATCCGCAAGTAATTTACAGTTATTTTTAGATAAAATAACGCCCCCTCCAGTAGCTAAAATAATATCTTTATGACATACCAAATCTTTCAGCACACTCTCTTCTCTTTTTCTAAAGCCTATTTCCCCCTCATATTCAAATATTAAAGGGACTTTTACGCCAGTCTTTTCTTCGACAACATGGTCACTATCATAAAATTTTTTATTTAGTGTTTTTGATAGTATTCTGCCAATTGTCGTCTTTCCAGATCCCATTAGGCCGATTAAAAAAATATTTTTAGTGTCTTTCACAAGCAATTCTCTATATTAAGATACAAATAATAAAATAATAAATAATAAAATAAAGGTTTTATTAGATTACATATCATACTAAACCTCTATAATAAACTTTTATATTATAGTTAACATTAAATTTAAGCACATTATGTATTCAAACATTAAGAATTATATTTTTATTGCTCTTCTTGGTGGCTTGTCGATCTTAGCAATGGTTATTTTCGTATCAGCTCTAATTTATCCATCACTTCCTAATATTTCTCATTTGGTGAAGTATTCTCCAAAACAACCTCTGCAAATATATTCAAAAGATGGGTTCCTTATTGCAGAATTTGGTGAGGAAAGAAGGGATTTTATAGCCATCTCAGAAACTCCCCAGCAGATGATTAATGCAATTCTATCAATAGAGGATAGACGTTTTTTTGAACATCCGGGGATAGATTTTATTGGTATAGCAAGAGCTGCACTTAAAAATATTGCCGGAAAAAGTCATGAAGGGGCAAGTACAATAACAATGCAAGTCGCAAGAAACTTTTTTCTAACTTCTGAAAAAACATTTAAAAGAAAAATTAACGAGATACTGCTTGCAATCAAAATAGAAAGGACTCTTTCAAAAGAAGAAATACTGGAGTTATATATCAACCAAATATATCTTGGGCAAAGATCTTTTGGTTTTGCAGCCGCGGCAAATACTTATTATGGTAAAAACCTTGATCAATTAAATTTAGGAGAAACTGCATTACTAGCAGGACTGCCAAAGGCTCCTAGTCGATATAATCCTTTATTGCGACCTAATTTAGCAATCAAAAGGCAACAAAATGTTCTGAATAGTATGTTACGTCATGGTTATATCGACAAACCCACTTATATATTAGCCTTAGAGGATTCTTTAGGTCTTAAAGATAAGTTTACGAAAAGTGAACTTAAGGCAAATTACGTGGCTGAGATGGTTAGAAAAACTTTATTTAAAGAATTTGGGGATAAAATTTATACGAGTGGTCTTAAGGTTTATACAACGATCAAAAAGAAAAATCAGCTAATGGCAAATCGGGCGGTCAAAAATGGGATTATTAATTATATGTCACGCCATGACTTAGCTCCGCCTGAAGATTTTATTGAATTCAAAAATAAAGAATTTAAAGATTTAGATGAGCGGAATAAATTTATATTAAAAAAACTTAAAATAATCCCTACTTATAATGATTTTATTCCTGGTGTGATATTAGACTTACAACCTTTAAGAATCGATGTGCTTCTTAAGAATGGGGAAAAAATTAGCGTTTACAAAAGAGGGCTAAAATTACTAAAGCAGGATTTAGAATTAGATATTGAAGGAGAAAAATTACTAAAACCTGGATCTGTTATTCGGTTTGTTAAGAAAAGAAACTATTGGATTGCAACGCAACTGCCTCAGGTTGAAAGTTCATTAGTTTCAATGGATCCAAAAACAGGAGCAATCTTAGCCTTGGTGGGGGGCTTTGACTTTCATAGAAATAAATACAATCATGTTTCACAAGCAAATAGGCAGCCAGGATCTATTTTTAAACCTTTTATCTATTCAGCAGCACTTGAGAAAGGTATAACTCCAGCAACTTTGGTAAATGATGCACCTATTTATATAACTTCGAAAGAACTAAATAGTAATGAAAACTGGGAGCCAAAAAATTATAATGAAAAATATGCTGGGGCAATAAGGTTAAGACAAGGGCTAGCTAAATCAAAAAATCTCGTTGCCATAAGAGTTTTAAAGCATATAGACCCAGAATATGCTCTAGATTACATTACAAGATTTGGTTTTAATAAGAAAAAACATTCCCCTTATTTATCAATGGCATTAGGTGTTGGTCAAGTTACCGCTTTAGAGATGGTTGCTGCCTATGGAGTTTTTGCAAATGGTGGATACCTCAAGCAACCCTATTTTATTGAAAAAATTATTGATACTAAAGGTAGAAAAATTAAACAGAGCTTTTCTGTAACGAATGGCGAAACACCAAGAATAATAGACCCTAGAAATGCCTTCATTATGACCTCATTACTAAAAGAAGTAATTAATACAGGCACGGCTAGAAAAGCCAAAAGACTTAAACGTGAAGATATAGCTGGGAAAACTGGAACTACGAATGAGCTAGTAGATGCTTGGTTTGCTGGATTTACTCCAAATGTTGTAACAATTACTTGGATGGGATTTGACCAGCCTAGATCACTTGGCAAGCATGAAAGTGGATCGAGAGCAGCACTACCAATATGGATTGACTATATGAAGCCTATAATTAATGATTACCCAACTAAAATAGTAGAAACCCCAGAAGGTATAATACCTCTAAGAATTAACCCTAAAAATGGAATGTTAGCAAATACAGATGAGGATAGTATTTATGAATACTTTTATGATGAGTTCCTTCCGTCTAATAATGCTTATTATTTACTTAATTAAATTTAGATGATTTTTGATAGTGTAAATAATAATAGATTAATAGTTGCTATGCGGGCAGCAGAAGTGATTATGGAAGAAGGAATCACGGATTATCTATTTGCGAAGAAAAAGGCAGCAAAATATTTAGGGTTATTAACTAGTGAGAATTTACCCTCGAATCAAGAAATTGATAATGCCTTGAAAGAGTATCAAAATATTTTTCAAGAACAGGTAGATTCAGAAATAATAAATAAGATTAAAAAAGAGGCATTAAATACCATGATTCTTTTTGAGATTTTTAATCCTCATTTAACTGGTCAATTGCTCGAGGGCTTGATACCAAGATTTCCTAAGATTCAGATTAATCTTTTTACAGATAATATAAAAGAGGTTGAATATACTTTATTAAATAATAATATTGCATTTGATATAAAAGATAAAATTTATCAAGAGAAATTAAGCAAAAAAAAATCTACTAAGACAGTCCCGGCTTTTATTTTAGAGGGAATTTGGTTTCCTATTGAATTAAAAGTTTATTTTGAGAACGACATACGTAGTAAAAAAAATAATTTACTAAACAATAAAGGAAAAAATATAAAAGCGGTTAAGGAGTTTGAATTTATCTCAACTACTTCATCAGCCTTGCAACTTCCAGTGCAAAATATGTAAGAATTGCATCGGCTCCTGCCCTTCTAAAAGATATTAAAGATTCTAAAATAACTTTCTCTTCTTCAAGCCAACCATTTTGTGAAGCAGCCTTAATCATCGCATATTCACCACTCACCTGATAAACAAAAGTAGGCTTTTCAAAAGTCTTCTTCACTCTATAAACTATATCTAGATAAGGCATGCCAGGTTTTACCATCACCATATCAGCCCCCTCATCTAAATCTAATTTAACTTCATTTAAAGCTTCATCACTATTTGCTGGATCCATCTGATATGTTTCTTTTGATGACAATCCTAATTTTTCAGAGGAGCCAACAGCCTCTCTAAACGGCCCATAAAATGAAGAAGCATATTTAGCAGAATAAGATAATATTTTTGTATTAATAAAATTATTTTTTTCTAAAGCCATCCTAATCTTCCCAACTCGCCCATCCATCATATCTGATGGTGCAACAATGTCTGCACCAGCTTTAGCATGGCATAAAGCTTGTTTAACTAGCAAATCAACTGTTTCATCATTTAAAATATTGCCCTCTTTGTCAATAAGTCCATCTTGTCCATGACTTGTATAAGGATCTAAAGCAATATCAGTGATAACTCCAAGTTCAGGAATAGATTTTTTTAATGCTTGAACCACCTTTGGAATTAAACCAGACTCATTAAAAGATTCTTTTGCATCATGGGATTTTAATGAGTCCTCGATAACTGGAAATATTGCAATTGCAGGTATGCCAAGGTCAAAGCATTCTTTTGCATCTTTTAATAAAAGGTCTAAGCTCAACCTATGAATACCTGGCATAGAAGCAATGTCTTGCTTAATATTATTCCCAGCAATTACAAACATTGGATAAATTAAATGGCTAACCGAAAGATTATTTTCTCTCATTAGCTTTCTAGAGAAATCATTCTGTCTCATCCGTCTTGGTCGATTAGTTATTGTCATTGATTTATTAAGTCTTTAAGTGATTGTCCAGGATTGTCATCTCGCATAAATGCTTCTCCAACTAAAAAAGTAAAGATATTGTGGTCATTCATCAATTTAATATCAGCATAACTAAAAATACCTGATTCTGTAATAGGAATTCGACTCTTTGGTATTTTAGTTACTAAATCAATAGAAGTTTTTAGAGATACCTCAAAAGTTTTTAAATTACGATTATTAATCCCTACTAATGGCGTATCCAGTAACATCGCTTTTTCCAACTCTTCTTCATTGTGAGCCTCAACTAAAACTGCCATATCCAGTTCATGCGCTATAGACTCGTATTCTTTTAATTGTTCTAAATTAAGAGCTGAAGCAATGAGCAATACACAGTCAGCACCCAAAGCTCTTGATTCGTAAACCTGATAAGGGTCAATAATAAAATCTTTCCTTAAGATGGGTAGTAAACAGTTATCTTTTGCAATTTCTATAAAACTTGGATCGCCTTGGAAATATTCTCGATCTGTTAAAACAGAGATACATGCCGCACCACCTAATTCAAAAGATTTGGCAATATAGTCTGGATTAAAATTAGATCTAATCACTCCCTTTGAAGGACTGGCTTTTTTAATTTCGGCAATAACAGCAGGCAAATTATTTTGATGTTTATTTTTAATTGCGCCGATAAAATCTCGAGGTTTTGGAGCCTGATTGATTTCATCTTTTATCATATCGATCGATTTAATTGATTTAGCCTGATCAACCTCTGCCACTTTAGTGATTAAAATTTTATCAAGTATATTAGTCATTTGATAAAGTTATTAATTGATTTAATTTTTCCATTGCTTTCCCTTGTTCAATCATATCTGAGGCAATAGTAATGCCAGAATCTATATCATTTGCCAGCCCGCTTGCATATATTGCGGCCCCTGCATTTAATAATGCAATATCCCTACTCGCAGAAAGTTTTCCATTTAAAATTTCAAGAATCATTTTTTTTGAATGGGCCGCATCTTCAACAACAATATCTTTCAAGCGACCTTCCCTTAATTTGAATTCAGAAGGTCGAATGGTATATTCCTTAATTACATTGTCTTTTAATTCAGCAATAAAAGTTTTTCCTGTTATAGAAATTTCATCCATACCATCCTCACCATGAACTACAAGCACATGTTTGCTACCAAGTTTTTGTAATACTTTCGCAAAAGTGATAGTTAGTTCTTTACTATAAACACCTACAATTTGTCTTGAAGCAGAAGCTGGATTGGTTAAGGGCCCTAGTAAATTGAAGATTGTTCTAATTCCCAATTCTTTTCTAACTGGAGCAACATATTTCATCGCTGGATGATAATTAGGAGCGAACATAAAACCAATACCAATAGCATCAACTAAATGACCTAATCTTTTATGATCTAAATTTACATTAACGCCTAAAGCCTCTAAAACATCAGCACTGCCACACTTTGATGAAACTGACCTACCTCCATGTTTGGCAACTTTAGCGCCGGCAGCTGCAGATATAATTGCACTTAAAGTCGATACATTAAATGTTTGCAAGCTATCTCCACCTGTTCCACAGGTATCTATAAGATATTTAGTATCTTTAACAATTACTTTGTTAGAATG
>Ga0209816_1000929_pt1 | contig 22200 bp, 18 predicted proteins | sample CoawatmetaG01DNA_FD_187509 | JGI IMG/M metagenome (GOLD analysis project Ga0209816, IMG submission 187509) | Marine microbial communities from the West Antarctic Peninsula - Coastal water metaG017-DNA (SPAdes) (version 2) | ecosystem: Environmental > Aquatic > Marine > Coastal ...
GTATTGCTATATTTAAATCATTCAAATCTGATGAACGTGTAATATTATTAATGAATCTACTAGGTCAGCAACAAAAATTAACTATAAAGCAAGAATCATTAAATGCTCTATAATTTATTATTGACTTACCTTTCATTCTATTCTCTTTTATATTCTTTAAAATAATCTTATGTGTGGAATTGTAGGTGGTGTTGCAAATACAGATATTACCGATCTACTTTTGGAAGGTTTAAATCGGCTAGAGTACCGGGGGTATGACTCTTCTGGTCTTGTTGTTCTATCAAAAAATAATAAGCTAGTCCGCCAGCGAGCAATTGGAAAAGTTAGTAATCTTGAAAATAAATTAAAGACAAATAAAATTAAAGGAGGAATTGGATTAGCTCATACGCGATGGGCTACTCATGGAGCCCCATCAAATAAAAATGCACATCCCCACATATCTAAAAATTCAACTAGCGTAGTGCATAATGGCATTATTGAAAATTATATCGATCTTAAAGAGTTACAAATAGAACAAGGTTATGAGTTTAGTTCTGACACAGATACCGAAGTTATTGCACATGCAATTGACTTCTATTTGCAGGTATCTAATTCTTTATTAGAGGCAGTTCAGAAAGCATTAAGAATCCTTGAGGGCTCCTATGGACTTGGGATTATCTCTTCAAATTACCCAAACACATTAATTGCTGCACGCAAAGGCTCTCCTCTTTTAATAGGCCTTGGAGATAATGGAAACTATATTGCCTCTGATCAGATGGCGTTATTATCATCCACTAAGCGGTTTATCTTTCTAGAAGAAGGAGATATCGCAGAATTGACTCTAGAAAATGTCACTATTTATGACAAAGTGGGAGCGATAGTTAAGCGACCAATTAAAGTTTCAAATTTAAAAGATGGTGAAGTTGGACTTGGTACTTATGAGCACTATATGCAAAAAGAGATCTTTGAGCAACCACAAGCAATAAGAGATACACTTGAGTCACGTATTTTAAAAGATAAGGTTGTAATTTCAGCTTTTGGTTATAAAGCTAAAGAAATTTTTCAAAAAATTAATCAAGTTCAAATTGTAGCTTGTGGATCAAGTTATAACGCTGCATTAGTCTCAAAATACTGGTTTGAAGATATTGCAAAAATACCTTGTAATGTTGAAGTAGCAAGTGAATACCGCTATCGTCAACCTATCATTCTTGATAAAACTCTTTTTGTTGCTATTTCTCAGAGTGGTGAAACAGCTGATATCCTTGAGGCCCAAAAAATTGCTAAAAAAATTAACAAAAAAATTATTACACTTTGCATTTCTAATTCTGCTGAATCTAGTATAACTAGAAATTCTGATTTAATATTTTTAACTAATGCAGGTCCTGAAATTGGAGTTGCAAGCACTAAAGCATTTACCACACAACTGGTTGGTCTTGCGCTTCTTACATGTGCTATAGGTGTAATGAAAAAATCTGTTGACAGGCATCAGGAAGCAGAAATTGTTAATGGTTTAAAGCGCTTACCTGGTCTTATTAGTGATACTTTGTTGCAAGAAAATCAAATTCAAAAACTAGCCACTCAATTTATAGACAAAGATAGTGCATTGTTCATAGGAAGGGGCACCATGTATGCAATAGCTATGGAAGGAGCGCTTAAACTTAAAGAAATTAGTTATATTCATGCAGAAGCATTTCCAGCTGGGGAATTAAAACATGGTCCAATAGCCCTTATAGATGATAGTATCCCTGTGATTGCAATTGCTCCTAACGATAAATTACTTAGCAAACTCAAATCTAATTTACAGGAGGTTAAATCCAGGGGATCACAAATGATAGTTTTTGAAGATGAAGACTCAAAAGTAATGCCAATGAAAGGGATGAAAATAATCCCAATTACCTCTAATATAGGTCGTATAACTGCTCCAGTTATTTTTACAATACCACTTCAATTATTAAGCTACCATGTCGCACTAATAAAGGGTACAGATGTTGATAAGCCTAGAAATTTAGCAAAATCCGTTACAGTGGAGTAGTTTTGAGTCTTCATGTTTACCAATCCTAATACCCTGCCTAGAGTTCAATATTGAGATAGAGTCTAACAGTCTCATGTATAACCCAAATAAAGCGATAAGAGACAAGGTCTTCACTGTCAAGATAGGTAAGATCTCAATCAAATACTATACTACTTTTCATTTATTGGTTATATTCAACTAATTGGTTAGTTAAATTATTGATAATACTATCTTTATTGAAAGTTGTTTCCAGCAACTTTGTATTATTCATAATAAATTTAGATTTTTCATTTTCAGGCATATCTATACACCTTTCAAAAGCCTCTTTAATAAGGCCTAAATTGGACGGATCTACACAAATTCCAAGTTTATTATCATTTATAATATCTGCCACATCACCATTAATAATAGCTAATATAGGTTTTTTAGCCGCGACATAAGTTTGGGTTTTAGCAGGAACAGTTACTGAAAATATCGGCTCATCAATTAAAGATACAATTAAAAAATCACTAGCTTTATAAAATTGAGCCATATCTTTACGAATCTGCCTTCCATGAAAAATAATGTTTGGATTATTATTCGAAAGTTTTTTTAAAAAGATCAAATTAGAGCCATCACCAATAATATTCAATTGAGATTCTTTTTGGTATTTATCTGACAATAGACAAAAAGCATTAATGATATTCTCTAAATTTTGAACCTTACCAATATTTCCTGCAAAAGTAAAATGAATTTTTAGAGTTGTGCTCAGAGCAATAGAATCTACATCCATATTCATATCATCTGCCCAATTTGGGGCATAATTAAACTTTAAGCCCTTTTTGATATATGGTTTTAATTTTGACTCAAAGCCTCTGCTTGAAATAGCAACAGCAGTAATGTTATGATGCATAAATTTCACAAATGTATCTAAAATTATTGAAAGCACCTTGGTTTTTTTAAAACCATATGCATAGATACTGTCAGGCCAAACATCTTGAACCCAAAACATAGTTGGCTTCTTATATAGCTTACGAATTACAATTGCTGGTAACATATCAGTTAGTGAGCCCAAATTAAATCCAAAAACGTAGTCATATCTCCTACCAATAAAAATTGCAGCAATACTGCCAAAAATCATAAAGTTTATATATTTAAAAATCTTTTTAACTTTATTATCTCTATATCCCGTAACAGCATGTAATCTCATAATGTTTATGCCTTTGTATTCATCTTTCCAAAAGAAGCTATTTTTATAGCCTTGAAAAACTATTCCTAATGGATAAGTTGGGCTCAAGGTTAGTACGTCAACATCATAACCTTTGTCTTTCCATGACAAAGCGACATCATTTATCTTAAACTCCTCAGGATAAAAACACTCTGTGACAATTAATATTTTCTTAGGCACTAGTACTTTTTCCAGATTACTCTATTAACATAATCAGTATAACTATGAATAATGCGTACAATTTTGTCAGATACATTTGGCATAGAGTAATCAGAAACCTGTCGCATAAGTCTTTTTTCTCCTCTAGGTTGTTTAACAATAATAGCTAATGACTGTATGATTCTCTCTTTCCCCAGACCAGTCATAATCACTGAAGCCTCTTCCATACCCTCAGGACGCTCGTGTGCTTCGCGAATATTTAAAGCTGGAAAATTTAAAATAGAGGACTCTTCATTAATAGTTCCACTATCTGACAACACCGCTTTTGCAAAAATTTGAAGCTTGTTGTAGTCCTTGAATCCTAATGGCTTTAACAACCGAATCATTGGATTTAATTCAACTTTAATTTCATCAATACGCTTTTGCGTTCTAGGGTGCGTAGAAATAATAATTGGCATTTGATAAATCTCTGCAATTGCGTTTAATGACTCTATTAAATTTAAAAAGTTCTTATCAGAATCAATATTTTCTTCACGATGCGCACTGACAATAAAAAACTCATATTTTTTAATCTGTAAACGAGTCATCACATCAGAACTATTAATACCATCAAGGTAAGTATTCAAAACTTCGAACATAGGGCTTCCCGTTTTGATAATCATATCTGCTGGCAAACCTTCACTCAAAAGATAGTTTCTGGCAATACTACTATAAGTTAAATTAACATCAGCCATATGGTCAACTAAACGACGATTAATTTCCTCTGGAACACGTTGATCAAAACAGCGATTACCAGCCTCCATATGGAATGTCGGTATTTTTCTACGCTTGGCGGGTAAAATTGCCATGCAACTATTAGTGTCCCCCAAAACAAGCATAGCTTCAGGACGAATCTCTTCTAAAATCTTATCAACTTCAATGATAACATTTCCAATAGTTTCAGAACCAGTTGCACCAGCAGCTCCTAAAAAATAATCTGGTTTTCTAATTCCTAGATCATCAAAAAAAATCTTGTTTAATTCATAATCATAGTTCTGCTCAGTATGAATTAATATGTGTTCACAATGCTCATCAAGCTTTTTAAGAACGCATGCAAGTCTTATAATTTCTGGACGCGTTCCAACCACTGTTACAATTTTTAATTTTTTCATATCTTATTTACCTTTTATACTAGATGAGTTATGGTATCAGGATTATCAGAATCAAAAATTTCATTAGCCCAAAGCATAACAATCATATCTTCTGAACCAATATTGGTAATGTCATGAGACCAACCTGGCGGTGTTTCAACAATTTTTAACTCTTTACTAGTTGTGGTAATCTCATGCGTTGTATCTAAAGCTACATGTTTAAAGCCGAACCTTGCCTCACCTTGAATAACTAAAAACTTTTCAGTCTTGGAGTGATGATAATGACCACCTCTAGTAATCCCTGGTTTTGCAGTAAAGAATGAAAACTGGCCGCTGTCTTTTGTTTTTAGCATTTCTGCAAACATTCCACGCTCATCAGCATATGAGGGTATTGAATAGGAGAATTGCTCAGGAGAAATATAGCTGAGATACGTTGAATATAGTTTACTTACAAATCCGCTACCAACCCTTTCAGTGATAAGTGAATCTCGACTCTCTCTAAATTTATTAATCTGATCAGCTAAATCGCCTAATTTAATTTTATATTCTGGCTGCACTGGCAACATTTTTACGACAGCCTTTGCTCCTTGTATTATCCTAACAAACTCTTCAACCACATCATCAACATAAACAAGATTCAATTCAAGATCTGACTTATTAACTTGAACAGGCAAATCATGACTTATATTGTGGCAAAAAGTAGCCACTACAGAATTATAATGAGGCTTACACCACTTACCAAATACACCAGGTAGGCGATAAATATTCACAGGACAACCTGTATCAATCTCAAGAAGTTTCATAGCATTCTCAGCATCTAACTTACTCTTACCATATGCATTATTAAGGTCAGCTTGAGTAGAAGATGCCAAAATAATAGGGATATTTTTACCTAAAAAACGCACAGCATCACAAATAGACTTAGTCAATCCAGCATTAACAACATCAAAGTCTTTCTCATCTTTAGGTCTATTTTCTCCCGCTAAATGAACAATATAATCAGCATCTTTAATAAGTTCTTTTAAATCTTGAGATGAGTTATTACGCGTATAGGTTATAAATTGAATATTTAATTCATTCAAACGGACAATTAAATTCTTACCAATAAAACCATATGCCCCTGTAACCAATACTCTCATACTACTCCTCGGGATCAATAATTTCCCCTCTATTAACAGCCTGGATAAATGTTAATTTATTTAATAATTTTTTCATACCTTCAACATCCAACTGTTCAGTATTTGATGAGTTATAGTCAGATGCATTAGTAATCTTTTTTTCTCCTAAATCTACATATTTAGAATAATTCAAATCTCTTAAGTCTGGAGTGATTCTATAATATTCACCCATGTCTTTAGCACGATCCATTTCTTCTCTAGAAAGCAGGGACTCATATAATTTTTCACCATGCCTTGTACCAATAACGCGTATTGGATAATCATATTTACCCATTAATTCAGTCAATGCTTGTGCCATTGTACCAACTTTTGTAGCTGGCGATTTTTTCACAAAAATATCTCCAGAAACTCCATTACTAAAAGCAAACAAAACAAGCTCTAAAGCATCGTCTAGAGTCATCATAAAGCGTGTCATATTAGGATCGGTAATTGTCAATTCTTTATTTTGATAAACAAGATTGACAAATAAAGGTATTACAGACCCTCTAGATAACATCACATTGCCATATCTAGTACAACAAATTATTGTTTTATCACCACCCTGACGTGCCTTAGCAACAACAACTTTTTCCATCATTGCTTTAGATATTCCCATAGAATTAATTGGATACACTGCTTTATCTGTGCTCAAACAAATAACTTTTTTTACGTTTGCATTAATGGCTGCAGTCAAGACATTTTCTGTACCTATTACATTAGTTTTTACAGCCTCAATAGGATGAAATTCACATGATGGGACTTGCTTTAAAGCCGCAGCATGGAATATATAGTCAACATCTCTAACTGCATTCATTATTGATTCATAATCTCTAACATCACCAATGTAAAATTTAATTCGATCATCGCCATATTTTCTTCTCATATCATCTTGTTTCTTTTCATCCCGGCTAAAGATTCTAATTTCTTTAATACTAGAATTCAAAAACCTACGTAATACAGCATTTCCAAACGAACCAGTTCCTCCAGTAATTAACAAGATTTTATCTTTATACATAATCATAATATTTTGCCTAATTTAATCATGTTTTATATTATATCCAACCCGCACATATAATTCCATCGATATCAAATAACCATAATAGTGAATATAAAAGGTAATAAGATTATTCTTTTTCATTCTTCCATCAGTTAGGGGCTTAACTTTCATGCCAAGATATTCAGTATAGTATTTTAATTGTCCATATGAAACATGTGGCATGTGACTTTATTTAATTATATATTGCACTAAGATGAAATTTAAAAATATAGCATTTGATTCAGAATTTACTAATCTTGTTAACGAAGACTCTATCTCAATAGTAAATTCTAGGCAGGATATTAGAATTGGTAAACTTGTACGAGCAAACTCACTTCACTGTGACCGAATGAATTTGTTAGTAAGGACAGTCCAAACTGATGCAAGCACTGTCTTTATAGAAGTTGTATCTGATCACTTTAATAATATGAGTGATATTACTAACTAGATTACCCTCCATGTAATTTTTATGCTGGTAATCACCATGTAGAATATTTCATGAAAAACGAATATTTACTCATTTTTTAAAATAAACATCCACCAAATAGTTAATCCATGAATTTTTTAAATATTGATGCTACTTTTTATAAACTTCGAACTCTTTCTTGCCAATCATTTTTTTTATATACCTGAGTATTAAAGGTGGAATAAGATCTACTACTATAGCTCTAATAGAAATGTACTGTTTTACTTTTTCTCCTTTTGTTCCAACAAATAATGTTCCATGGGTTGCATTAAACTCCGATTTTGGTCTTCCTAATGAAAAATAATAAAGTGCAATTGACTTTCTAGAAATGTCATTAGGGCACTGCAGTGCTTCAGGACTGCCATGATAAGTAAATGATGTTGTGGAGAATATAACACACCTATTAAATTCTGGCGTTATAGATGCATAAGGACTGTTTAAATTATTCTCATGGTATAGCTCTAAGTCACCCCTCCATTCTTTTTTCCATCCGGGGTTGAGGTATATCAATAGATTAATTCTTCGATCTAAATTTATGTATGGGTGTTTGTTAAAATCGGCATGAACTTTTAAAACACCACCATTTATGGTTTCATGATAACCACCACCGGCGAGGTAGGGATCAGAGATTAATATTTCCTCGATTCCAGTTAATTTCTGAAGGTATGTTAGAAAAAGGTCACTATTAAGATATGAAATGAGCTCAACTGCCTTTGGGGAGATATCTGAGAAACCTCGTGTAATAAATTTTTTTTCTCTAGAGTTTTTATGTTCTACCTTAGATTTAACTTTAGAAAGATCGGGGAACTCATCGAGAACACCTTTAAGTAACTTATCATCAATAAAGTCATCTAAAACAATATGAGGAAATGGTTTATTTTTTGTATAGGTTACATTCAGTTTGTCGGGGTCTGAATATTTTGGGTTTATAAGACTTCGCATACTTAGTAATATTTTTATTCTTCACAAAAGAGCTATTTTATTAAAAAATTTTAATCAAATCAATCTAAATTTTAATAATTTACTTAAATCTTTTATAACAATTGCTCCCATTGAATTAATAAAGTAACCTTAGAGGTACAGATATTTCTTGAATTGGAGGGTCAAATAAATGTCGAGTAGTCTTAAACGGATACTTTTTGTTAGCTTTTATCATCAGAAAAATATCGGTTACTCTGATGTCCCAGTCGCTCCTCCACGACTGCAATACAACGCCACCATTTTGGTAGTCTATGAGGCAACAAGGCACTCTTGCAAGATTCAATAGTTTAGCAGCTTGCAGCCTATGATGACCATCCATAATCGCCAATGTGGACTGTTCAATAGCTATTGGGACTTTCCATAATCCCAATGCAAAAATAGTATCAGCAAGTTTGTTCGCAGCAGCAGGGTTATGCTCTTCAGTTTCCTGTAACCTTTCTAAGCTTATTAACTCTATCTGACGCATAAACCCTTACTCAATCAAAATAATAAGTTAAGAAAGTGCTTTAAAACTTCTCACCAAAGCTTCGTTATCACGAGTATCTCTAACTGCCACTCGAATATAGTGCCCCTCGATACTATCTTTTCCTGAGCAATCCTTAATAAGGATAGAATATTGATCACAAAGATCTGTAGCCAATTGGCTGGCATCTTTTCCAATTACCTTGCAAAATATATAGTTTGCTTGCGATTCAAAGGGTTGCAAATAGTCTATTTCTAGCAAATGCTCCATCAACTCACCTCGAACTTGAATCAACCTAAAACATGCCGCCTGATACTCAGCAGTATATTTGCCAATAATTTGTAAATAAAACTCGGCAACCGAGTTAATATTCCATATAGGTATGTTGGATTTTACGTTTTTTACAAGCTCAGTATTTGAACTTGCAAGAACTCCTAATCTTAATCCTCCAACACCATAACTCTTTCCAATACTCTTAATGACAACCAAATTTGGAAACCGTTCTAAGTCAGCTGTATTAAGCGTAGAAGAATTAAAGCCATTTTCGGCAAAATCTAAAAATGATTCATCTAGTATCAAATACTTATCTTCAGATTTAAGGCTCTCCAATATCTCAATTATATCTTGATAAGGAATAAAATTACCTGAGGGATTATCTGGATTAATAAGTATCACACCATCATTTTCTTTTGCTAGGTGAATAACGTCATTTTTTCCATATCTAAAGCCCGTAGTTTTTGGAACCTTTAAATCTATATCCTTAAATCTACATGTATATTCTTCGAACGTAGGCCCATATAACCCAAATTTACCTTTTAGCGTGCTCGTTATCATATCGATTAACTCTGCAGCACCATTGCCCACAACAATATACTTATCCGGGATGTTAAACATTTTTGAAGCTAGCTTTGCCTGGACTTTCTCACCAGAAGGATATGAACCTATCAGCTTGTTAAAACTAAATTTTAGCTCGTTATTTAAAGATTCTGGAGGAAAGAAAGGATTTACTAAATAACAAAAGTCTTTAAGATTATCAAAGCGCCAATAACCACCATACCTTTGAGAAAGTAATTTATAACGCTCTGCTGGTTCAGCGAATATTAAAGTAGCATTATCGAGGTCCTGAACATCATCCACTTCATACCATTTCTCACCGTTGAGAGGGAGAGCCGTTAAGTATTTCGTATTTAAATTCACTATGACTTTCAGAACCTGCTCATAATACTCATTATTACCAAGGACCTTTGCATAAGCCTCTAAGAAAGGGATATAAACATTACTTAGAAATGACTTCGAAAACTTATAAATATTAACCGTTTTATAATACTCATTTACTTGAGAATAATCGAAGTCGGCTTTAGCTATGAAATGACTTATCGAAAAATTATCGTTTACTTTAACAACAGTACCATCCATCCAAGCTTTATATTTATCTACCAAGACCAGATTATCAGTTGGATTATCAATAACCATTTTAAGGATTTTCGGCTCGAATATTAAATCACTTTCGATCAATATTGTGTCATCTTCCAGAAGATAGTCTTTGGCAAGAAAAATAGAGTAAATATTATTGGTAGTAGCATAGTCATTATTTTCTATGTAGACTATATCTATACCTTTATAGCTGCTGCCAAGCAAACTTTTGAGTTTATCTTTTTGATAACCAACAACTAAAATAATTCTCTCTATGGGATGCATTGCAACTGAATCTAGACATCGCTCTATAAGAGTCTTCCCATTTACCTCAACCATTGCTTTGGTTTTATCAGAAGTCTCTGAGCCAAGTCTTCTTCCCATTCCAGCTGCTGGTATAATTATTTGCACTAAGAACTCCTAAAATTTTGTGGATAAATCATAATTGTTATAACTAGTTTCACTAACTTCTTTATCATTAGATAATACAAAAACTGAGCTGCTATATTATAACTTATACAGCCAGCAAGTATTTACAGCAAAAAGACAATTCCAGAAAAGTGAATCTGGAATGCATTCATATGATTATTATTACATATCTCATATCTCGTTAACACAACTGTCATAGATTTTAAAAAAGACGAAAGAGTTATCATAACAGAATGATTAATTGAAATATTTCTACCTCTGTGAATCTTAAATCACAACATATTAAATCATAAAGATTTCTTTCAAAAGTTAATTTATTTTAAATATGCAAATTTATAATAAGAATTAAATAATCTAAAATATTTTGCTGTATTTTCGCTATATGGGCTCTTCAGATTGAAGTGTAATGGGAGAATTCTTGACAAGATTTCGCACAAATTCAACCGTTATCGTTGAATAAAATCTTACATTTATCTTTTTTTAAGCTTTATATTATTTAGCTTTACTAGTTATGAAATTTATATCAATGCCTTTAACAGAATAATGTTTTGTCTGGTAAAACATCTTTATAAAAAACAAAAAGTAATAACAAATGATTAAGAAATGTCTTTTCCCTGCGGCTGGCTATGGAACTCGATTTCTTCCTGCTACGAAGGCGGTACCTAAAGAAATGCTTCCAATACTAACCAAACCTTTACTGCAATATGGGGTTGAAGAGGCCCTTTCTGCTGGTATAACGAACATGGCAATTGTTACAGGTAGAGGTAAGAGAGCGATTGAGGATCACTTTGATAATGCATTTGAACTTGAAATGCAATTAAGTGGGACTTCAAAAGAACCCTATCTAATGGAAATAAAAGAGGTAATTAAGAATTCGACTTTTACCTATGTTCGCCAAAAACAAATGCTTGGATTAGGGGATGCCATACTTACAGGAGAGCCCCTTATTGGGGATGAGCCTTTTGCTGTAATTTTAGCAGATGACTTGTGTAATTGTGATGAAAGTGGAGTTATTACGCAATTGATTGAAATATACAATCAACATAAATGCTCAGTTGTAGCTATTGAAGAAGTCCCGATGGACCAAACCAGAAAATATGGAATTATCACTGGTAACTTAATCGGTGATACGAAGGATATCTATCGTGTAACCGATATGATTGAAAAACCTGAATCAAAAGATGCACCAACCAATATGGCAGTTATTGGACGTTATATTCTTACGCCAGATATTTTTGATATTCTTCGAAATACAAAGCCGAGCAATGGTGGTGAGATTCAAATCACCGATGCGCTACTCACTCAAGCCAAACAAGGTAAGGTGATTGCCTATAAATTTAAAGGAAAGCGCTTTGATTGCGGTGGTATCAAGGGTTACGTAGAGGCTACAAATTACTTTGCCAAACAACAAGGTATTATTTAAGCAAAAAAACATTTAACCTTAGAATTATGTGCGTTGAAATAGCGGTTGTAATAGCGAATGAAAATACTCAGCCTATGTTTTGTGAATTTTCGTCACCCAGCGCTTAAGTATCATGCAAAATATCAGTAATATCAGATTGTGGTTTAAAGCCCGGCACGGCTTTTATTAGTAACTGCCGAAGCTTAACCTGATCACCGTTGTCAACAGCCCGCTCCAACTCATCAAGAATTAACTTTAAATCATCCCAGGCCATCATCTCCTCTTGTGCGCGCATGATCATTGAGTTTTCAGTCTTGGAAACATTATTACCAATCAGCAGCTCTTCATAAAGCTTTTCACCAGGCCTCAGTCCAGTGAATTCAATCTCAATATCACCATCCGGATGCAATTTATCCTTAATCTCTAGACCACTTAAATGGATCATCTTTCTAGCCAGATCAACAATGCGTACAGGATCACCCATATCAAGCACAAACATATCCCCCCCTTCGGCCATGGCTCCTGCCTGAATAACCAGCTCAACAGCCTCGGGTATGCTCATAAAATAACGGAGAATTTTAGGATCAGTCACCGTAATCGGCCCGCCCCTTTTAATCTGCTCTCTGAAGAGCGGCACAACCGATCCACTAGAATCGAGCACATTACCAAATCGAACCATGCTAAAGCGTGTAGAATGTTTTACTGCCAAGGCCTGCAACACCATCTCAGCCACGCGCTTTGTTGCCCCCATGGTATTGGTTGGGCGCACCGCCTTGTCGGTAGAAATCAACACAAAAGTCTCAACCCCATTCTCAATTGCAACCTGCGCACAAGCAAGGGTGCCAAAAATATTATTACTTACCCCTTCAGTATTATTCGACTCCACCATCGGCACATGCTTGTAGGCTGCAGCGTGATAGATTGTATTTATATCAAAGTGCTTCATAATATGTCTTAAGCGTTTATAGTTGGAAACAGAACCTAGCATTGGCAGTATCTCAACATTTGGCATACAGACATTTAAGAGTTCTTTATTAAGCTTGTACAGGGCGAACTCACTTTGTTCAAACAGTACTAATACTTGGGGTTTTAAAGCTAATATCTGCCGGCAAATCTCAGAGCCTATAGAGCCTCCAGCACCGGTTACCATGACTACTTTATTAGTAATATTAAGACTCAATAACTCCTTATTTGCAATAACAGTATAACGTCCTAACAAGTCTTTAACACTCACCTCAAGTAGATCAGCAATTTTAAGTTTACCCTGTGCCAACTCTGACACACCTGGCAGTGAGCGAACAAGTAGCGAATAAGGCTCCAGATAATTTATAACCTCATTACGCTGTCCCCGAGTCAATGATGGAATTGCCAGTAATACTTCAGTGACATTTTTTTTCTTAATCAAGTCCTCTAAATTATCCCTTGAAACAACTTTAATACCATTAATAAATTGACATTGTAAGTCACTATTGTCATCAATAAAAGCCACCGGATTGTATTCAACCGACTGTGTTAAAGCAATCGATAACTGCCTGCCTGCGGAGCCAGCACCAAAAATCAACACATTATTTCTTTCTGGAGCATTTTGTCTATTCTCAGCTTCTGAGAGAACCCAGCGTCCAAGCATCCGAGAGCCACCTACAACTACCATGATCAATAACCAATTAATTAATACAACTGAACGTGGTATGCCCTCAACTGCAACCAGTAATCCAAATACACTCCACAGCAAGGCATACAGCGTTGTCGCCTGAATAACAGCCCATAAGGCCTTAAGCCCAATGTAACGAATCACTTCGTTATACAAGTCAAAGCGGATAAAGATAGGAATGGCAATAATAGGCGCAACAAATATCACCCAAATCAAATCATCATCTGGAATGTAAAAGTACCCAAGTCGAATAGAAAATGACCCCAGTAGAACTGAAATAAGAAGCACAAAATCTATAAATAGCAAAACAAGTTTTTTGTTAAGACGTGACAAATTAATGATTTTATTTAACACAGTATCTAAGTCAGTTTAAATGAGTTATTTTAAAAATGATAAGGATATTTATCAAGGGTCAGTTCATTTTGTAATGAAAGGTATTTTTGTATACATATACTTTTATAAATCCATTTAAAATAAGGAAATCGTTTGATTATAACCTTAACACCATGTCTAATAAAAAAAAGTATCAGCAGCCAAAAAACTTATAAGTTTAGGGCTATCTTCAGTTGCAACTCAGTTACGCATTGACTGATCGCAAGGAGCTGGCTAAATGCTACCGAGTAGTCACTATTTGATAAGATTGTCGAGGAGTTCAACGGTAACTTTAACTCGCAATCCTTCATTGAAAGAGCTCTCATTTCTAAACTGTCCGAGTGCACCGAGAGGCTGATGCTCATTCAGTAGGTTGAGAAAACTTTAAAAGCAAACAGGTCTTAATCAAATTGGCAAACTCTCAAGTCACTCATATAGAATTAGACCTGCAATTAACCTACTACACAAGAACATCTCTCTGGAAAAATTATGCTCAGAGGTGGCTGGAAATCAGAGTCTAGTGTAATAAGAAATCTTCAAAGTTGGAATGATAGTAATTAGTTGATTATCTATTGGCCATAGAAGAACGAAGAATCTAATTTAACACTGCCACTATTTTTACTAATGACTCACACCATCACGCTTTATAACCTTTAAGAAAGTCAACCATAAAATTTTCATGTCAAACCAAAATGATTGACGATTCAGATACTCTAAATCAAGTACAACTTTATCAGGAATTGACAATTCATCTCGTCCATTCACTTGTGCCCAGCCTGTAATACCAGGAAGTAATTTGTCAACACCTTTCTCAGCGCGGAGAGCAATCAAGTCATCTTGATTATAAAGTGCGGGACGTGGGCCCACAAAACTTAAATCACCTTTTAATACTGAAAATAGTTGTGGTAGCTCATCTAAACTAGAGAGACGTAAAAAGCCTCCAATTGATGACAAATAAAAGTCAGGATTATCTAACAGATGAGTTGCTAAAGCAGGAGTACCAATCAACATTGATCGAAATTTAGGCATCTTAAAGATTTCATTATTTTTACCAATACGATGAGACCAGTATAGTGATGGACCTTTTGATGTTAGTCGAATTGTAATAGCAACTAATATCATTGGAATCATCAATAATACTAATAATATTACAACAATTAACAAATCAAAAGTCCGTTTCATTCATATCCTTTAATGTTTTTAGTGCTTTAAATCCCAGTGCTTCTAATTTAGCAGAAGAATAGCATTCATCACCTAATAGCTTATTAACTTTATATTTAATACGCGAACTTACCAAGGATACCATATCAAATACAAACTTTGGAATACTCCATTTTGGAATTGATTTTCCTAACACACTACACATAGCATTATAAATCTCACGAGAAGAATGAGGAGTGCCATCTGTCGCGATAAAAATTTCTCCATTAGCACGATCATCGTCAGCTACTAACAAAACTGCTCGAACCAGATCATCCACATGAATCATTGATCTTTTATTGCCAATTTCAGGAAAAGGTAGAAACCAGCCTTTCTTAATACCTAACAACATTAATTGCAAATTACCTTTGACACCAGGACCATAAACCAATGAGGGGCGCATGATAGACACATGCATGCCTGACTCTTTACCAATTTTTAATAACTTTAATTCAGCTTCACGCTTTGTCTTTCCATAAATTCCTTCTGGATCAACCTGGTCTTTTTCACTTGTACATGCCCCAAAAGTAGATCTTCCACCTGCCTTTACACTACTAATAAATATAAACTTTTTAACACCAGACTTTACTGCAAGTTCAGCCAATTGTATTGTGGCATTTACATTTATTTTATGATAAAGGTCTTCAATTTCAACAGGATTACGCATATCATGAGCAAATCCAGCCACATGAATAACTGTATCTATTAACTCTAAAGCAGATTTAGGAATGTCTATTTTTGCAAAATCACAAACTACAGTCTCATAATCAGGATGTTTTTCACGAGATAATATTCTAATATTAGCATCCACCGCTCCAACAAGTCTCTGTCCAATAAATCCAGTAGCTCCAGATATAAGAATATTTTTCATAAAAGTGAAAAAATATGTTTTGCCATTTTTTTCATAATTTTCTCACGAGAATATTTTTCAATAAAAATATCTATATTTTTATCTTTTATTTCTAAGCTTTCTGCTTTTTTAATAGCATCCACACAACCATCAACATCTCCCGAATTAAAAATAGTGGCATACGGCACATGATCTTCTATAAATTTGGCAGAGTATCCTCCTAATCCAGCTACTATCGGCCTCCTTAAAGCAGTATATTCATATATTTTAGATGGCAACACTCGCTCAAAAGCAGGAATGTCATTTAAATGTAAAAATAGAATATCCGCATCTTTGTAATATTTAATGAGTTCTTCACGCTGAACCGGTGGCAATATTTCGATATTACTAACATTATTACTTTTAATAGCATTGATTAATTTAGAATTAGAACTGCCACCGCCAATAACTAAAAAACGATACTTGCTACCCATACGTTTTGCTGAAGCAGGGAGCACCTTTTCAAGACCTTGCCCACTACCTATATTTCCAGCATACAATATAGTTTTAATATTTTTTGAATTTTCATTTTCTATACAAGGGAAATTAACAAACTCCTTATCTACTCCATTAGAAAAATAAGACCAATTAGATGTATCTATCCCCTTGGTTTGAAAATACTCAGGAAACCCTGAAGACACAACATTAACTCCAATGGCTTTATTAAATAACCATCGTTCCAATAAAGAGAAAGTTATTTTAGATACAAAGCCTAATAGTTTACTTTTTTGAGAAAGGATATCAGAGATTGTCTCTGAAAATATATCTCTCAGATCAATAAAGTACTTGCGTCCTAGTTTACGAGCAAGTATGCCTGTCAATAAGCCTGTCATTAAGCGTGAAGTGGTTCCAATAAGAAAATCTGGATTAAGATTATTACTTAATTTATAGGAAGCTAAAGCATAAGTGATAAATGAACGCGCCTGTAAAAGCATTCCACTTTTATGACTAGGTACAGAGATACGATGCACTATGATATTCTCCTGTATTTCAAAATTATCAGCTTTTACCCTGTGATTTTCATAGCGATTTGGGTGTGTCGTAATGATATGTAACTCGCCACCATCCATTCTTTCTGACAACGCTTGTGCTAGTGCAATTGCACGAAAAGATCCTGCACTAAGATCTGGAGGATAATAAAATGTAAAAAAAACTATTTTCATGATAACTCCTCAGATAATTTAATTATGAAAATAGTTAATTTTAATTCTTATCAAGATATTCACGACACCAAATCTCAACACAAAGCAGTGAAAACAAAGTGTAGCTTGCATCAACTTTGCCCTGATTATTATCTATTATAAGCATTTCCACATTGGTAGCTGAAAATAGACCTCGTCTATTAATACTATCAATAGACAATAAATCTCTCATAATTTCTTTTAAATCATTTTGGATCCATGTTCTCACTGGGGCGCCAAAACCTGTTTTAGGTCTATAGATAATATCTCTTGGTAAATATGGCTCCATAGCTTTTTTTAGAACCCATTTTCCAACACTATTCCTTTGTTTAAAATTATTAGGTATTTTTGCAGAAAAATCAACTAAATCCAAGTCAAGAAAAGGAACTCTAACTTCTACACCCGCAGCCATGGACATTTTATCTGTGTAATTTAAATTATGATCTGCAAGAAAAAAGCGTTGCTCTAAAGCAAGCATCTGATCTAATGGAGAGGAGTCTACAAGAATTGGCTCTATAAAATCCTGCATTATCTGATTTGAATTACTTCCCAATAATTGTTGACGAAATTCAGGGGAATACAGTGACTGTAAAAGGGTGTCATTTGACCAACGAAAATAATTAATCAGTCTATCCTCACTATTGAGTCCAGCGCCATTAAACATTTTTACTATGCGACGATTGATAGAATTATTTGTATTTAAATTTCTAGTAATACTTTCAAGCCCTGTCCGAAAAATTTTTGGTAGCCACCCCCAATAACGCTCCAATTGAAGCGCGTAATGACGTCTGTACCCTGTAAACAAATCATCTCCTCCAGCTCCAGAAAGTAACACTTTAATACCCTGCTCTTTGGCTAATTGACTGATATAAAAAACATTAAGTGCAGCTGGATCAGCCAAAGGCTCATCAAGCTGCGCAATCATATTTTCAAGATCATTTGCCACTCTATGTGACTCTATAGACACCACTTCTAATGGAACATTTAAGTGCTTAGCTACTCTTTTTGCATAAGGCAAATCATCAATAACTCCATCATCTTGTTTGCCCTTAGTTTCAATTGAAAAGCATCTAATGTTTGGATTGATCTCTTTTGCAAATGCCACAATTGCACTTGAATCTAAGCCGCCAGAAAGAAATGCCCCTAATGGAACATCGGCTACCATTTGTCGGTGAACCCCTTGTCTTAAATACTTAGTAACACCAGATATAGCTTGATTCTTACCAAGACTCTTCTTAATATTGTTCAATATTGGCAATTTATACCATAGCCATTTATCTGTAATACAGCCATTTTTTACAATAATTGCCTCTCCTGGTAATAACTTTTTTACAGACTCTAGTGGCGTACCATCACCCGGACACCATAAGAAAGAAAGATAACGATTAATAGACTCAGCATCTAACTCTTTAGTGTTCAATGTTAGCTTTAATAATGCCTTCATCTCGCTGGAAAATGAAAATATGTTATCCTTAGTGGAATAGTATAGTGGCTTAACTCCTAAAGCATCACGGGCTACAAAAAGTGACTCTGAGCTGGTATCCAGAATGGCAAAAGCAAAAATACCATTAAGTTTTGAAAGCATTTCTTTACCTTCTGAGAGATATAAATTTAACAATACCTCTGTATCTGATTTTCCTTGAAAAACAAAGCCTTTTCTTTGTAATTCGGAACGTAATTCTTTGTAATTGTATATCTCCCCATTAAATACAAGGATAGTCTTGCCATCGTTACTATACATAGGTTGGTGACCGCTAGAAGAAGCATCAATAATGGATAATCTTCTATGCCCTAAACCTATATTTAACTTATCATCCTTATATATGCCACCATCATCCGGACCTCTGTGTGTTAATAGCTGGTTTGCAGCTTTTAAATTAGATAAATTACCACCCCATGTTCCAACTATTCCGCACATACATAAAACCTTTTCAATATAGATTTGTATTTATTGGAAAATCTAACAAAATAATTAGAGAGAAGGTTTTTATTTATTATTAACATAGGGTTGAAATAGTTTATTTGTTTATTAAATTCCTTGAATTAATTATATTTTTTTATCGATTCCAAATTCCACGAGTATCGATTACCTGCTTATTTGAAAGTAAACTTAGATCCATTAATTTAAATGGCGCATGATCAACCAACAGAACAACTATATCAGCTTTTTTAAGAGCTTTATCCATTGTAGTTAAAGAAATATTTTTCTCATTAAAAATATCAGGAATTGCTTTAATGTTAGGCTCTACAATAAAAGTACACTTAAAGCCCATTAAACTTACGTTATTAGAAATACTCAGGGCTGGGCTTTCACGTAAATCATCAATATCTGGCTTAAAAGCCAAACCCAAGCAAGCGATATTTAATTCGGAAATATCTTTTCCTATGGCTTGAACTGCTTGATTAATCTTATTCAGAATAAAGATTGGCTTACTATCATTAACTAATCTAGCCGTTCGAATTAATTTTGCCTCATCTGGAGCAGAGTCGACAATAAACCATGGGTCAACTGCAATACAATGTCCACCTACCCCGGGACCAGGTTGCAAAATATTGACACGAGGATGCCTATTGGCCAATTTAATTAGCTCCCAAACATTAACATCTAACTTGTCACAAATCAAAGAGAGCTCATTGGCAAAGGCAATATTAACATCACGAAAAGAGTTTTCAACAAGCTTACTTAACTCGGCTGTACGGCAATCTGTAATCATACAATCAGCTTTGATAAAAGTTTTGTATAGCTCATGAGCTCTCTGTGCACACTGGGTAGTAACGCCGCCAATAATTCTATCAATTTCTACAAGCTCACGCACTACTTGGCCTGGTAATACCCGTTCTGGACAGTATGTCACTGCTATATCTGCTCTAAATTTATCATCTCCAAATTTAGGAAAAGAAAGATCTGGTCGCTCTTCTCTCATCCATTCCATCATTTTTTCTGTACCGCCCATAGGAGAAGTAGACTCCAAAATTACAAGGTTACCTCTCTCTAATACTGAAGCAATTGCCTTGGCTGCTGATTTTATATAAGACAGATCAGGCTCATAATTATCTTTCAAAGGTGTTGGCACTGCCACCATAAATACATCTGCTTTTTCCGGTTTTGTAACTGCTTTTAAATAATTACCTTGAACAGTTTTTTGAACCAAAATATCTAATTCTGGCTCAACAATATGAATTTTTCCCTGATTAATTGAATCCACAACATGTTGATTCACATCAACTCCAACCACATTCAACCCTTTCGATGCTAATACTGCTGCAGTTGGAAGTCCTATATACCCCAACCCTATTATTGATACAATCACACTAAACCTTTATTTACTAAGATATCACGAATAATACCACCAGCCTTTCCATCACCATATGGGTTATGTGATTTTGACATTTGCATATAAAAATTACTATCAGTTAATAATCGATTAACCATTTTTACAATCTCATTTTTATTTGTACCAACTAATTTAACCGTTCCAGATTCTACCGCCTCTGGTCGCTCAGTAGTATCTCTCATGACTAGAACTGGCTTACCTAAACTAGGCGCCTCTTCTTGAATACCACCACTATCTGTCAAAATTAAATACGATAAATCCATCAACTTAATAAAAGTTAAATAATCAATTGGTTCAATAATATGAACATTATTTAAATTAGATAAAATCCTATTCACTGGCTCTCTCACATTAGGATTTAGATGCACAGGGTAAATAATTTGAATATCTGGATTTTCATTTGCAACAACACTTAATGCATGGCAAATTTCTTCAAATCCTAATCCAAAATTTTCACGCCTATGCCCTGTTACTAAAATAATACGAGGAATGTCACTTTTTTCTTGCTTCAAAAATGGTATTCTTTTCAAAAGAGTATCTGAAAAATCGATAATTCTTGCTTTTTCCACCATAGAGAGTAAGGCATCAATAACCGTATTACCCGTTACATAAATCTGGTCATCTAGTACCTTTTCATCCAACAAGTTTTGACGAGAAATTTTGGTAGGCGCAAAATGTAAAGTAGCAATTCTTGAGGTTATTTGACGATTAAACTCCTCTGGAAAAGGAGAGTTGATATCATAGGTACGCAAACCTGCCTCTACATGACCTACTGGTATTTTCAGATAAAAAGCAGCCATAGCTGTTGCCATAGAGGTAGTTGTATCGCCATGCACCAGAACGATATCTGGCTCTTCAATTTGTAAAACTTTTTTAACTCCTGACATTACATTACAGGTAATATCAAACAAATCTTGTCCGGGTTGCATAATATCAAGATCATAATCTGGTGTAATCTCGAACAACTCTAAAACTTGATCAAGCATCTGACGATGTTGTGCAGTTACACATATTTTTACAAAAAAATTATCGTCCAAAGCGCGTATTACAGGCGCCATTTTAATGGCTTCTGGACGAGTACCAAATACAACTAATATTTTTACCATGATATGTTTGCTGTTATTTTAGAAGGCAATATTTCATTATAGCTATATATGACATGTTTATTAGCAATAGAACTACCAAACTCTGGAAAATATTGTGATTCTATTACTTTTAATTCTCCCTTGCCTTCAAAATTAATTTTCACTATATTTCCACTAATATTAAGACTAATAGAACTTCCTTGAACATGATTAATCACCACACTTGGATGTAGCGGAAGTGCCGATCTAATTTTATGCATTCCATTACCTGAAATATTATCTACAATTTTGATTGAATTGTTAGACACACTCCAGTGACGACAATGAAAAATTCTTTCTTTAAATTTTTTATACCCATCATGGCAAGCTGAAAAATTGACACTATTACTATTTTTAAACTTTTTTATATCAAATATCTTGGCGCGATTTGCCACACGAAACCCACTCCAAACCTCACTAGAATTTTGATTGTCAACAGTGATAGTTGAGTGCAATGCAGTACTTCTTTGCTTATAGCGATCTATACATATTTCATAAGTTGATATTCCAGAATTAACAATTACTCTTTTACCAAACAAGGACAACTCAAAACTTAAGGCATCGGCATGTCCATGCCCAGGAATATAATCTGGACCAATATCTGCAACATCAGCA
>Ga0209816_1000931_pt1 | contig 22193 bp, 33 predicted proteins | sample CoawatmetaG01DNA_FD_187509 | JGI IMG/M metagenome (GOLD analysis project Ga0209816, IMG submission 187509) | Marine microbial communities from the West Antarctic Peninsula - Coastal water metaG017-DNA (SPAdes) (version 2) | ecosystem: Environmental > Aquatic > Marine > Coastal ...
TAGAGATTGGGTTATATGGTGTTATGCGGAAGCGGTCCCCTCTAGGAAAGTCATATTTTTTAGCCTAGATTCTGAGTTTTTAAACGCATTCCTCTGATTTTTTTGGCTTTTTATCTGGCTCCAGATCATGCTCCAGATGGTCTGGTTATCCTAGCTTTTGTCTAGCTCCAGATTGCGTCAGCCTTCGACATCACTGACATTGCTCATGAATCTATGCGTCTATGTATAGTATCAAACACAAAGTCTGTTGATCAAGGCAACCAGCAAAGGATCCCATAGATCTAAACCTTTAAAGAGATATACACCTATCCTTTAACAACAGTTCCTTCCTTCTTTTACTCAAACGATTTGATGCATTTTGCTGTTACGATCTGACATACTGGGCTTCTGTCCAGATACCTCAATCACATGAGACGCCAATGGTTGCGGACACACATTAATATTTAGACAGATAATGTTTTTTTATTAGACACAATTTATGTATATTGCGGTGTGCTAAGGCACCAAGTTCATTGACATACTGACTTAAACTACTGACAATCAAGCAGTTACGTAGTGCTATCTAAAGCATTACTTTAACATTTCTTCATTAAACTGCTGGTAACCAATCATTTGCATTTCTGCAAAGGTTATCGTCTCTCTCATTCTATCAAGCGAAGTAGTTAGCACTAAGGTGTTTATAGGTCAATTTCGAGGAGTGAAAATGATTTCAAGGATAAAAAATTGGCATCCCTTAATTGAGGATTCTGTAGAGCGAATGACAGCTCTTTAGCCATCTGTGGATGGAGTTAATGTGCGAGTCTTGAGAGTGAAATTCACGACACTAATATCGGTATCTGATTGACAGACCAGTGAGAGCGATACTCATACCGATAACTAAACTTTAAATTTAATTAAAATGTCAAATTCAACTACAGTAAAGTACACAAAAGCAATGTTTAACAATGAGTTTTCAGCTGAAGAAATCAGTCACATGACTACTGCATCAATCAAAGCGTTTATCGAGTTAAAAAGACTTGGTTGCCCAGTAGACATATGGTATCAAAACAAGGAAGGATACCAAGACTACAGAGGATACTTTTGGATAAAAGCAGAAGAGTATAATGCAGAAGAGTGGTTAGATTACTACGATACTGAAATGTACTGGGGTAGCGAGAATCTACAGAAAACACTGGAGAAGCATGGGCTATACTTCGAGTGGCAGAACTCAGCAGTGGGTTGTGTTTATAATGCAGATTAACTGATGAGACCTTATAGGTCGAAACGCTGTGAAGCGTCTTAATCTTAAAAATTCAATTACAATGAGTGAATCAAAAACAGTAACCAAATATGTACGCATCGACTGTGCGTTGATCAAGACAGCTCAGAAGCTGTACAAATTAGAGCGAGAAAACAATGAATCTAGAGACATAGATGGCTCCAATAACGAAATAACAACTAACAAATAGGCATTATGAAAGCAATAAACAAGAGACACCAATCTATGGTAAACAGAGCGGTAAAATGGATTGAGAAGTACAACAAGGCAAATGACCAGAGAGAGATTGCCTCTGGAATTAATGAGAAGCAGTATGACGACGAATGCTCCATCTGGAGGAAGTACAATAGACAATGTGAGAAAGCATTTGACAAGTACTTGGATTGCCTATATGAATTGCCTAGGCGAGAGGTAGCGCAAATTGAGAAAGCAGACTTATATTAATAATTAAAAACAAGTAAGAGTAATGAGTAAACAAAATTTTAATAATTTATGGGACACCATAATCGATGATGGGATTGCTACCAGAGAAGAATGCATTCTTGTATGCAAGATCAACGGAAGCAGAGATACATCTTTGGAAAGCATCATATATGCTAAAACTGGATATAGAGATTTGAATCAGTATAAACAATTTAATTAAAAACAAGTAAGATATGAATAAGAAGACGTATTTAATAGAGATTGAAACCTCAATAAGTAGTAATGAATTGATTTTTGAGCTACAAGAAAACTTACATCACTTAGAAGGTGCTAATATATCTATTCTAACAAACAACAAAGATATAAGTATAAAAGAAAACATAACAGTTGATATATGCGAAAATAGTGATGTTGTGTACAATGGAATGGAAATAATAAAAACGGGAATAAGAACAACCAACTAAATAAATAATTAAAAACAAGTAAGATTATGAAAGTATTCACTAGTATAATGGCAATATCGTTTGCCTTATTAATATTAATAAGCCTGGCCTCATGTGGTACAGTTAGATGTACTACCAAGGCATCAAATAGTAATGTATTTAACTACAGATAGATTTTAATCAGTATAAACAATTTAATTAAAAAGAAGTAAGACTATGAGTACAAAAATCAAATTAAGAAGTGGGTATGCATCTGGATACCTTCCAAAGGGAATCACATACAAGAACTACACAATGCTTGTAGCAATCGCAAACTATTCAGACAACGGATCTTGTCGTGGAACGGCTCACACACTAATCGAGGAGGTTGCATCCATAGAACGCAAGAATCAGCTATTAGGAGGCTTGGGAGGATTTATGACTGCAGTTTGCACAAGCACGTTTGCAGATGCTTGGAGAAGGGCAGACTATTCAAATCGCAAGGCACTAATCCAAGCACTAGAAATGGACGAGTTAGAGATGTAGAGCAATACCAATACCAATACCAATTCGCCTATACAGAGATGTATGGGCTTTTGGTGGTACAAGGCGACATTGCCTTGCGTTTAAAACAATTAGAATGAAAGAAAATAGATTGATAGCAGATTTTATGGGGTTGAAAGAGCATGAAGGCTCATACTACCTACCACTTTATAATAGTGGGGATTGGATTCCCGATGTTGAGTTAGAATACCATACCGATTGGAATTGGCTGATGCCAGTAGTTGAGAAGATTGAAACCTTTGGTTTTGAATTTATTATTTCCGAAAATAGAGTTAAGATAAAACACAATACTGACCATTCTATAGAAGAGTTATTTCATGCAGAAACAATAGGGAGTAAGCTTAATACGACATACAAAGCAGTGGTCGAATTCATTAAAACTATAAAGATAGAGACAGAAAGCAATGAACTTATAGCAGAATTTATGGATATGGAAGATCACCAAGAGATGGGCAAATATGTTACACCGAACTACCACAACTCTTGGGATTGGCTGATGCCAGTAGTATCTGAGTGTAGAGTACAAAGCAACTCAGAAGATAGCTATTGGGAAGCGATATATTACTCTCTCGATGTTTGCGATATAGACGTAACATACCACGCAGTCGTAGAATTCATTAAAGAATTTAATAAATAACTTTAAAACAATTAGAACGATGGCAAGATTTATTTTAGATTTTATGATTAACGAAAAGGAAGACTACGACAAAGATATTGCAAAAGTTTTAGACCTATTAGAGAGGGATGAATTGCTTTCTCAAGGCGTTACATCAATAAGGTGTATCGACGAGACAAACAACAATCAGTTTTATTCTCACGATACGTTTTTTAGAGAAAACGTAGGTAGAGTAACTACCTATCCAATGATGAACGTCTTGAGCGAAAAACAATTAGAAACTGACAGAGAAATTCTGTCAAAATATTAATAAATAACTTTAAAACAATTAGAACGATGGCAAAAGCAATCACAGACTACACCTTAGATCACGGAAAGCTGACGACATTTGTTGGAACAGAAGTACATATTATTATGGAAAATGTAGACACCTTTTTTGAGGCACAGATGTATATAAGCGAACAGAACAACAACCTATTCAACAACCACCTTAAAAAAAGTATATAGCATGAACAAAATAGTAAACCATACACGTTTAGATAGCGGACTGCACATACTACATATTGAAAAAGAAATAGGATGGACGGTAGTCGAGGTATACACAGAAAAAGAGTTCCAGCATTTAAGATGGTGGAACAGAGTACTAATCAAATACAACTTAAAATAATGACATTACATCCGATAACTGGCTTTCCGAATACCAGAGAGTCAGACAACAGAAACAGATCAGACATCGTACTTTCAAACCGAATCAGTCGAACAAACATAAAAAAGTATGTAGGGCAGAGTGCCAACATCAGTGCAGAAATTTATAACACAATAACAATTAAATTTTAGAAGATGGTAATACTAAACGATTTAAAAAGTGAAAATGAAATATTAAAAAGACTGTTGAGAGATGGTCATGTGTTAATAAATTACGACAGCAGAGATTGTGACGGATGCTATAAGGAATGTGTTTATAGGTTTAATGACCTAGAGAGTATTTACAAAGCGATAGCTGATTCAGCAGAATGTGCAGATGGTAGCTTTGCCTATTCATTACCTACAATGCTTAAAGACGGAAGCCTTGAATTAAACGAAAGTTTTACGGGCGGGCAATGGTAATAGAAATAATTTTTTAAAAACAATTTATTATGAGCATTAAAAAGATTGAGGAGGCGAAGGAACTCTTAAAGAAAAGTGGGTACTATGTCGACCACCTATGGCACGTAGACGACGTACAACAGAGGTGCTACTGCACAGAGAAGCAAGCGCAAGAGGTGCTTGACATGGCACTGTCAGACGACTGGATTAAGGACCAGTTGTATGACAGTATAAACACCGCAATCGATACATTAAAGTTACCAGAAGAACAAATAATTTTAGGAATATGATAACGAATAAAACGATAACCCAACAAAAAAAAATAAACGAAATAAAAACAAAAATTTGGGATGTTTTTGAAGAGCATGGTGGCTACGAGTACAACGATGAGATGTATTGGCAGTTGCAAGGATTCCAAGATTCTATGGATGAGTGCGAGACCGATGATGACATTGTAAACATGTTGAATGAAGCCTCAGATACAATTAAATTCTTCGACTGGGTAGTGGAGTACAAAGAGTTAATGGAACGTGAGCCTCCACAGCTTTATGGTTAGCCACAAACGCTAACATTTAATAGTAAGCCTTGCACAGAAATGTGCGAGGTTTTCGTGCTATATGGAAATAACAAGACTTGCATACGTCTAATTTTTGTAATATGTTTGTCTAAATAAAAAACTAAATTATGTACAGAAAAAAATTAATTCAAAAGATTCAACAACTGGTAGACGCACTTCCAGTGAGCAAGAAAAGAAAAGAAGCGAAGAAAGATTTGTTGGAGCTAAAACTGAGTGATAACGACAAGCATTTTATTATGCTAAACGATAAATATGGTGGATTATGAAAAACATGGAACTAACTATACACTTATACTACTCTGGAGATCATCCAGCAGAGACAAAGCAGAGCAACAGTATTGACGAGGCACGAAGGTGGGTTGCAGACGCTGAACATGGCATCATAATCAACGACCAAAATATAATTATAGAGTAAAAATTAGAGGCGGATAAATGAAATAGAAAGCCAAAGAAACAGATTTAATTGTAGTTTTAGGAGATCTAGGTACTGCATATCTAGGATTACAAGTGTTACAACGTGTTAGATTTGAGTATAAAATTAACACATAAATTAATAGATATGAAAAAAATAAAACACATAAAGAGATGAAAGAACAAGCCGAGCTATTAGGTATAAACGTTATTTTGAAACGTTATAGACCGAAAGATGGCAATGATGCACTACGCTTTTTGAAAGAAAACAAAGAAATTGAAGTTGCAAATATAGTAGCTTTTGATATGGCTAAAATTTTGGAAGAAAACACAGACTACATTTTTTCTTTTAAAAAGAATCTATGGAACAAAGGTTGGGCAGGATTTAAAGTTAGATAATGTTTTACAACTTGAAAGTGTATGATTAGTAGCGGAAAATTAACCTAAAATACAATAAAATGGAAGAAATTATTTTACAGACTTTAATAAAAATGCGTACCGATTACAGTAATAACGAAATGATAATATTTGCACAAGACTCTGATTTAAAGGTTGTGGCAGACGAGATAAAAACAGCTATTAATTATACACATAGTTGTGAAAGCGATAGCGAACTGTTACATACCGAAGTATTTAATTTGGCAAATAAGTTAGCAATGAAAAGTAAAGAATTATTATTAAAGCACCTTGCATTAAATGACTGCAAAGGCTATGTTGCAAGTGATGGAAGATTATATAAAGCTATTATAAATGCACTTGAAGAAGCTATTAATTATACGCATTGTTGTGAAAGCGATAGCGAGCAGTTAAATATATACGGTTCTAGCACACGTACTTTCAACGAATTAGAAATGTTAGCAGAAGATTTAGAATGTGTGAAAATGTGGTTAGATGATAAAAAAGCACCGAAAACAGATATTAATGGAAATGAATATAGTGTTGTTGGAAGAATACAATGTTTGTTGAATGTGTGCTAACGCATTGTGTAAGGTGCGTTTTAATGCACTTTATACGTTGTTGTAAACTGTGCGGATTAACTAAATAAAATTTAATAAAATGACAAAAGAAACATTAAAAAAAGCAAACGACTTAGCAAATAAGTTAGAAGAATGTGAAAACAATTTACAGAAAATCGGATATACACAAAGCGAAGATGTGGTAATTAGAGAATCTTATTTGCGGTGCAATGGGATTGAAGATAACGTAAAAATACCAAAAAGTTTATTTAGGGTTATTGGTAAGATTATTGAATCTGAATACATACAAGAAATCAACAAACTTCAAAAAGAATTAGATGAATTGGATTAGCACAAAAGATAAATTACCAGAAGAAGGTAAATATGTAATAGTAAGGCACAGCAGAGGAACTTGGCACGATAGCGATGACCAAGCGAATGTTAATTGTGTAGTAGCAAAAATGAAGAAAGGGTTATCATTAAAAGACAGAGAAAAATTAGATTCTAAAAGCGAGCGTGCAAGAACTTACAGAAGTGAGGATGAACACGGAAATAATTTAGTGCCTTATTACTTTGATACATTTGGACCAGATTCATTTTTTGGACAATCAATTACTCATTGGATGCCAATTGAACCACTAAAGTAGTATAAGAGTATGTAGCGGTATCGTACCAGTGCGTTAAGGGTTTGGATGTTACCTTAACTTAGACGAAGACTAAAGTTCAGCAACGAACACCGCTATTACTTTTATACATTGTTGTATGTCTTTTTTAATTGCATACAACACTAAGATAAAAACACGTTTTAATGTGTTTTATAGACTGTTGACCCACGTTTTAATGTGGGTAATTAAAATAAAAAACATACATTAAATGTCTATTTTTTTTATTATTTTTGTTTAAATTAAATCAATAAAATGAAATACAAACTATTCAACAAGCTTGCAACAGAGGTTGCAGAGAAATTTGGAGTCAGTGAAGAAGATATCTTCATTAAGAGCAAGGAGAGGGCAGTGGTAGACGCAAGATACCTACTATACTACCTATGCAAGGTTAACAAAATGAAGCTGACATACATCCAAAGCTACATGAACGACAGAGGGTATTCTATACCACACTCCACTATACACCACGGCATCAAAGACATAACAAAAAAAGTGGAAGAAGATCGTGACTACCAGATTGTAATCGATAGGATAAATAGCCAATGTACGATTTAGGTGACCTATTCCACCAGGCAGAGTCTTACCAATCATCGGTAATAATAGAAGACAAAGGACTGGTTGCGTATATGCTATACGGGTGGAGGATTATAAAAGAGAAAAAATCTGGAAATATATCCATAATCAACATGTCCACTGGTGGTGACTTCTACACCGAGGCAAATGAAAATGAATATAAAACTTTTAACGATTTAGGTTGGAAAAGCGCAATTTACGTACTATATTTGTCCAATTGCCGTACAAAACTAGCTAAAATAGACAGCAGAATAAATGTTGCCATAGTAAAAAATGATAACATTCGCTTAATTAGAAAGCTTAAGGCTAGTAGGGAGCAAGTGTTAAAGAATTTAAATAAAGTTAAATCTAAATTAAATTAAATTAAATGAGTGAAACAGAAAAATCAGTTTTTGAAGTATTGTCGGCTATCAATGTCAATGACAAGGTCGAACAAAAAAATGGATTAACTTACCTCTCTTGGGCTTGGGCTTGGGCGGAGGTAAAGAAGAACTACCCTAGCGCAACATACAAGGTTGTAAAGGACGAGGCATCCAACATGCCATTCGTATGGGACTCACACATGGGTTACATGTGTAGCACTGAGGTGACAATAAAAGATCAAACTCTTGAGATGTGGCTACCAGTAATGGACGGGGCAAACAAGGCTATGAAGCTTGATGCTTATGAGTACACCACAAGGTATGGAAAGAAGTCTGTGCAGGGTGCAACCATGTTTGACATAAACAAGACAATAATGAGATGCCTTGTAAAGAACTTAGCTATGTTTGGATTAGGTCACTATATATATGCTGGTGAAGACTTACCACAAGACGATAAGAGTGTAGCAGAGAAGTTGTCTACTCCTAAGAAAGTAGAGCCGAAAAAATCTGTACCAAAAAAAGTAGAGCCTAAAAAAGTTACTACAATCAAGTTAGACATTGGTGATGACAATTGGCAAAATGTATTAAGGTACGTATCAGCCAACAAAGAATTAGGTCTTAAGAAAATTGGTGAGAACTTACTTACAAAGTACGCTATGACTGCAAAGGTTAAAAAAGAAATCGCTAAGGCTATAGGTTGATGAGTCAGAAAGTAATTAACCTATTAAAAGACGACAAGGAGTACTACGGAGGGGTGGGTAAGAACTACCTCTCCAATAGTGACATCGGGGCATTACTGTCCAACCCAAGGAATTATGGGTTACAGAAGGAGGACAACGTGAACTTCGCTAAGGGGAGACTATTCCATCACCTAATACTTGAGCCAGAAAAAGTTCAAGACTGGAACCCAGTCGACGTGTCTAGCAGAAACACAAAGAAGTACAAGGAAATCCTGGAGGGTTCTGGGGAGCCTTTTTTAATGCTCCAGAAGGAGTACGATGAGATCACTAGTCTTTCCAAGGTGATGACCCAAAACCTAGACTTCTACGACATGATATATGCCGAAGGGAATCAGTTTGAGGTTCCAATGATAGGCGAAATTGGTGGCGTTATGTGGAAGGGTAAGGCAGACATTGTTTGTGACGACTGCTTGATTGACATCAAGACTACTGGGGATATTGAGAAATTTATCTACAGCGCAAGGTCTTACAACTACGACAGCCAAGCATACGTGTACCACACTTTATTTGGAAAGCCACTAAAGTTTTTGGTGATATGCAAGACCACTGGTCAGCTAGGACTTTTTGACACCACTACGGACTTCATAGAGAGGGGCGCAGAGAAGGTACAGAAGGCTATAGGGGTATACAACCAATTTTTTGGAGAGGACGCCACAGATGACGTAAACCAATACTACCGTCATGTTCAGCTTCTGTAAGAAAAATAAAAAATCATCTAGATTCATGTACCTACAAGTTCCAATGGTATGTGAAACTAGGAGAGATAAGAACTCTCTTATCGAGGAAACAATTAAACATTTGGAACGAAACATTAAAATTAAATAAAAATGGAATTAAAAGTAGTAGGTAAGATTAGTAAAATATTGCCACCACAGAGTGGAACATCAAAGTCTGGAAACGTATGGACGAAGCAGTTATTTTTAGTTGACAATGGGGAGACATACAACAACCTATTTTGCTTTGAGTTATTCAAGGCTGAGAAGGTGGAGTCCTTCAACAAGTACAACAAGGTGGGTGACAATGTTAATGTTGAGTTCAACGTTAACTGCAACGAGTATAATGGGAAGTACTACACCAGCCTTCAAGCATGGAAGGTTTCAAACGCAGAGGCAGATCAGCCAGCGCACGAAGGAGGTGATGACATGCCATTCTAGAAATGTATTTAGTATCTAAAGGGAGATTAGCGTCTCCCTTTTTTTACCAATAGTGTGTGACAAATATGACAAAAAAAGTTCAGCTATTATATATATATATATTTACTTATTTATTATTTTTTATTCCCTATACGGTAGTTAAAAATTGTCACAAAGTAACACAAGTCTAATAATCAGATAGTTAAGATTAAAAAAACATCACGAAAACGACACAAAAATGACAAAAATCATCACGATATTCAGAAATATCAAGGAAACAGAGACTCCGTTTCATGTCGGCATAGATAAAGTACTCACCAGGATAAAGGAGGGTAAGTCTAAAGACCTTGTCAAGAGCATCCGTAAGGAGACAGATAAAAAAGTTAGAAACGAAATAAAAAAGCAACTCCCAGCGGTTTGCTTCAGTGGCAAGTTCACCAACAGAAAAGATTCATCCATATTAGAACATAGCGGGTTTTTATGCCTAGACTTTGATGGCTACGATAAGAAGAGGATGATGCTGGAGGAGAAGGAGAAGATGACAAGAGACAAGTACACATACTCAGTGTTTGTGTCCCCAAGTGGCAATGGTCTAAAGGTAATCGTAAAGATACCATCAGATATAGACAACCACATAAACTATTTCCTAGCACTAGAGAATCACTACAACTCAAAGTACTTTGACAAGACCTGTAAAAACATCGGTAGGGTTTGTTACGAGTCCTATGACCCGCTGATTTACATAAACGAGAACTCGTCTCTGTGGGACAAGGTTGCTGAGGTAGATTACAAGGAGTTTAACTCCTCTGACGCCCCAACAATTCCGATTACAGACGAGAACAAGATAGTCGAAATACTTGTAAAGTGGTGGACTAAGAAGTACCCAATGAGTGAGGGACAGCGTAACCAAAACGTGTACATACTGGCAATGGCGTTTAATGACTACGGGGTTCAAATATCTCTTGCTGGGTATATACTAAACCAATATTCTTCTAATGATTTTACGCAGAAGGAGATAAAGAGAACCATTGACTCAGCATATTCCAACCGTTCAAATTTTGGATCAAAGTACTACGAGGATGACATGGCAATAAGCAAAATAAAGCAGAGTCTTAGAAGGGGGGTCTCAAAAAAAGAGATACGTCATCAATTTAAAGATACGGCAGTTGGTGACGATGTAATTAACCTCGTAATAAGCAAGGAAGAGGACAAGCTAAGTAAGTATATATTTTGGACAAAGAGCGACAAGGGTGTTGTGAAGGTGGTTCACATAGAGTTCAAAAGGTTCCTGGAGGACAATGGGTTTTGCAAGTACTGCCCAGAGGGTAGTAAAAACTACGTATTTGTTAAGCAGGAAAACAACTTAATTGACCACACCTCTGAGAAGGAGATAAAGGACTTTGTTCTTAAGCACCTAATCAAGCTAGATGACATTAGCATCTACAACTACTTTGCAGACAGCGTAAGGCTGTTTAGGGAGGAGTTCCTTACTCTACTATCAACCATAGACATTTACTTCATTGAGGACGATAAAAACACCGCATACCTGTACTACAAAAATTGTGGGGTAAAAATAACAAAGAACTCAGTGGAGCCCATAAGCTATGTTGACCTAAACGGATACGTCTGGAGTGACCATGTCATAGACAGAGATTTTAAGATATGCGAGGTTGGTAAGTGTACATACAAAACATTTATCAGCAACATATGTGGCGGGGCTAAGGAGGGTGAAAGAATTAATACAATGGAGAGCACCATAGGGTTCCTACTTCATGCACACAAGAACCTTTCCTACTGCCCAGCAGTTATTCTAAATGACGAGGTTATCACAGATTCGCCAGAGGGCGGTACTGGTAAGGGAATATTTATGAAGGCAATAGCTAAAATGAAAAAGGTTGTTACAATTGACGGAAAGTCTTTCGCTTTTGAGAAGTCTTTTGCATACCAGTTGGTGTCTGCGGATACGCAGATACTTGTTTTTGATGACGTAAAGAAGTACTTTGATTTTGAGAGGCTTTTCAGCGTGGTTACGGAAGGTATGACCTTGGAAAAGAAAAACAGGGACGCTATCTCTATTCCATTTTCTAAATCACCTAAGATTGCAATCACAACTAACTATGCGATAAAAGGTAGCGGAAACTCTTTTGCTCGTAGGAAGTGGGAGGTTGAGTTACATCAGCACTACAACAAGAACCACACACCTCTTGATGAGTTCGGTAAGCTAATGTTTGGTGAATGGAACGACGACGAGTGGTGCCAGTTTGACAACTACATGATTAAAAACCTGCAACTATATCTAGGTAAGGGGCTGATCCAATCAGAATTCATTAACCTAAAAATACGAACCCTTTCTGCCGCAACTTCTTATGACTTCATAGAATGGTGTGGGTTGATTGAGGGTGAGCCACAGAACATGATGATAAGTAAAAATTCAAGGAAATATAAGGCGTCTCTGTATATAGAGTTTACGGGTGAGTACCCTGACTATGCCCCGAAGTCAAAGATGACCATCACCAGGAATAAGTTCTACAAGTGGCTTGTTGCTTATTCTAACTATAAGTTTGGATGCAACCCAGAGGAGGGAAGGGACAGAGACGGAAGGTGGATTAGATTCAGAGGTAAGGAAGAGTTAGAAGTTCAAGGTAAAATATTTTAATTATGTGGACAAAAATAAACGACAAACTTTTAATCTCTTTAGGATTTAAACGTAAAAGGGTTTTTTGTAAAAGAGACAATAATTTTACTCTAAAATATAGCATTGAAGGGTATGATGGTCAAATAGACCTACTAGCACAGTTTGCTTCACCAAACGCAATTAGTCCAGAAGAACAAGTTGAATACGCTTCTGATATAGAACATTTGCTGAAATACACAGGTGATTGGGGTTATCATGTTTATGGAAATGATTTTCATATTACAAGTATTTATTTTGAGTATGAATTAATGATGCTAATTACAGCATTGAAAATTGAAGATGAATTAAATGATTGAATTTAGAGACTACCAGAAAGACATCATCAGTCGAGGTTATGAGGTACTCAAAAATAATGGTTTCCTGTACCTAGCCATGGAGGTTAGGACAGGAAAAACATTAACGAGCCTTGGGATTGCAGATAAGATGAATGTGGAGCACGTATTATTTCTTACAAAAAAGAAAGCCATGTCGTCTATAGTTGGCGACTACGACCTTATGTGTCCCGCATCGTTTATATTGTTTACCATAAACTACGAGAGCATGCACAAGCTACCGCAGAATATTAATTGGGACATCGTGATCATTGACGAGGCACATAGTTTGGGTGCGATACCAAAGCCTAACAAGCGCGCTAAGGATGTGAAGGCGTTAATAAAAAAGAGTAAGAGTAAAGTAATTCTAATGTCAGGGACGCCAACGCCTGAGTCGTATAGTCAGATGTACCACCAGGTGTATGGCATTCCAAACAACCCATTCAAGCAGTACGTCAGCTTCTACAAGTTTGCCAAGGACTACGTGGATGTTAAGCAGAGAATGATAAACTCTATGATGATTAATGACTACTCCAGGGGGTTGGAAACTATTGTTGACAAGATGAATCCGTACACGATTCGATTTACTCAAAAGGAGGCAGGATTTGAGAATAATATTGTGGAGCAGGTGCTGGAGGTTGACATGAGTGCCCTGGTTTATAAGCTTGCCGCTAGTCTGCAAAAGAATTTAGTGGTAGAAGGTAATGAAGAAGTGATACTCGCAGACACGCCAGTGAAACTAATGATGAAGCTTCATCAGATGTATAGCGGTACTGTAAAATTTGAGTCTGGAAATTCTATGATACTAGACCTGACCAAGGCGCAGTTTATATACGACAACTTCTGTGCAACAAAGGTTGGCATATTCTACAAGTTCAAGGAGGAGCTAAACGCATTAAAAAAAGTTTATGGTGATCAGTTGTGTACTGAGCTTGAAGAGTTTAATTCAACCGACAAAACCATAGCACTTCAGATTGTTAGTGGTCGTGAGGGAATTAGCTTGCGTAATGCAGAGTTTCTGGTGTACTACAACATAGACTTCAGTGCAACAAGCTATTGGCAGAGCCGAGATAGGATGACCACCAAGGACAGTAAGCTTAGTAAAGTATTCTGGGTGTTTGCCAAGGACGGAATAGAGAAACAGATATACAAGGCGGTAATCCAAAAGAAGGATTACACCTTGAAACACTTTAAAAAAGATTTATTAACTTTAAATTAAATATGAAAAAATTAAATAATAAATATTTAAAAACAAAAACAGGTTTCTTTAATCATTTAAACATAGAGATAAGAAATGGTGATATTCTACAACAAAGTGAGGGTACTAAAAGATATTTAGTTTATAATTTATTAGGAAATTCTATTTTAATAAATGATGAATTACCTGACACTCCTATGTTTTTTTACTTCGATAATAACGATAACGATTTCAGCATAGTAGATAATATTTTTGACAATGAATCTTGGTTTTCTTATTTTTTTAATAATAATTATTAACTTTAAATTAAACACAAAATGAATAGATTAAAACAAACTTTAAGTAAGATAACGCAATGGTTTTTACCACTTGTTAGTGGTAGTACTTATGGTAAATGTAAGCACCTTAACAAAAAAGGAATTTATAAAGATTACCGTGATGCGTACATAGAATACGAATGTTTAGATTGTGGTGAAAGAATATTTGAACATATGTACAATAAATAAATGTATTAAACAAAATGACAGAACAACACATACAAAAGAAAAGGATTGACGAACTAGAGGCAGAGGGATACTATGTTATTAAGTTAATAAAGACCAACAAAAATGGCATTCCTGACCTTATCGCAGTTCACCCAGATGGTAAGATACTTTTCAGTGAGATAAAAAAAGAAGGTGGGAGGCTATCAGAACTACAAAAATATAGACTAAAAGAATTAGAAAAACACGGATTTAAAACAGAGGTATACAATGGAAATAAGTAAAGAAAAATTAGAAAAAATAAGTGGCGCAATACTAACGTCATTTATTAACCTGCACTACTTAGAAGAGTGTGACAGAACAGGATTGTTTAAACAGAAAACAAAGAACAACCTAAGAAGGACTATAAGCGACTTAAAAGAAATAGAGCTAAACTACTACAACAAGGTAGAGAAAGTAGACGATGGTGACCTTGCTGACAAGCTAATCACAAATAAAATGATATTTATCGAATGGATGCTTAAAAAATTTAATTTCAATGATTTTTGTAAATTGCAGGAGATTTGTCTTGCATATGAGTTAGATAAGGATGTAATATGTAAGGCGTCAGAAACATTATTAGAAAAAAACGGAGCAGTGAAAATAGGATAAATTATGAACGAAATAGAACTAAGACCAACAGAAAAAAAAGACCACTACAGGTTGCTACTAAACGGAACAGATGTTACTGGCGAGCAAGAAAGAAGTGTGTTCAGGCACATAATACAGGTAATCGATAACGGAATAGAATACTAGTTATGACAGAACCAAAGGAGTTACTAGAGGAACGGTTTCTGGAAATAAAAGAGGTCAGAGATTCCGCCAAGAGAAATAATCTTCCAGAGGAAGATATGTGCAAGCTGGACAACATATACCACAGGTATCTTGTGTGTATAGACCTAATGGAAACAGCATTTATGGAGGTGTTTGTGCACGACGCAGAGGTTTACAGGTCTAGCAAGCAGCTATTCATTAAGCAGCACAAAGAAATAAAAAATTTGAAGTATAAATTAGCAAGAAAAAAATAATGATGAATCCATTAGATGAGAGGAGGGTAAGACACGTAAACCATTTAATGGAAAGTATAAACAACCAGGCTAGTGAAATTTACGAGGGTCTTGTAGACAAGGACTTTGAACAGGCAGAGTCAGACATAGATAAGCTTATATTAATCTTAATTAATATAAAGTCAAGTTTTAAGGACGAAATTTAGAAAAGTTTTATTACATTTGCTAAACCATTTTGTGATTTTCTAATTGTTCACAATATTTGTTTTGATATCTTAAGAGAGCCTCCTAACCGAGGCTCTTTTTTATTTTTGCTTACGCCTCATCTTTGTGGTTCGCTTCTTTTCAGAGTCCCACTTCTTACAGTCCCACTTAGGGTCATTCTTAGCGTAACACGCCTTTCTTTGTTTCTTGTTTTTAAATGGCATACCTTAAAATATTTTACTTGAACTCTTTGATTTTCTTCTAGTTGAAGGTCCAAAAATATTGGACGAACCTGTTATAGATTTTTGTTCTTTAGCCTTCTTTTTATCGTACTCTTCGTTTAGCTCTTGTATGGTTTTTATTTTTTTAGGTCTGCCTCCCTTTCCTGGACCTTCTATTTGATACTTCGAGAAGTTTAATAGTCTTAAAATATCTTTACCGATATCTCCATCCTTACCTATGTTTCCATAGTTCTCCACAAACTTAGCAATAGTTGGAGCAGCAACACCTGTAAGTGTGGCAAGCTCTAAATATGCTTTTTGATAAGCCTCAGATTTTTTTGTAGGGTCTTTTAATTTTCCTGCATACGCAAACTTTTCAGTTAAAGCTCCTGCGATAGATAATATACCTACTGTTTTTATATTACTACCTGCCCATGGCTTGCCAGTAAAGAAGTCTCCTGCCATCTGAAATAAATCTCCTACAATAAATAACGCATTTAAGTTACCAATCATAGCTGCCCTTAACAAATCTAACTTGTCATCATCCCTCTCATCTCTCAATATTCCTGGAAGTCCCATAGATACATACTGAAAAAATACAGGCATGATAACGTGGTACATAAAAAATGTTCTTAGGTTTTCAGCTACTGTACCCTTACCCGCCTTACTATCCCATTGCGATAGTTTTCTATTTAGGTTTCTTATAGCCACGATTTCCTTTCTAAGATACTGTTTAGGTGTAGTCAAGAACATATTAAGACCTCTATACAAAGGATCTTTAGTCTGATAGTAATCCTTATCCTGAAGGTCACCAGACTGCTGAGTCCTTTTAGTATCTCTTTCAAATAACCTAACTGCATGATCTATAGCCTCCTGTTCTGTTGCTTCTGGATTCTTCTTTTTAAACTGTGCCTTGTAGTACGAATAGTTTGGCATACCTCCAATATAAATCGCAGACTTATCACCAAACTTAGTTGTCCACATCGCAAAGTTAACTATCCAATCCTTTGCACCTGCAGGTACAAATTTTCTCATATTAGCATCAGAATATGTCTCAATAGCTCTCATAATACTCTGACTTTGTCTATCCTTCATGTATACTGAGTTGTCTCTAATCTCCTTATAAACACTCATCATTTGAACCTTGTTCTTTGCAGCGTACTTTAAGTAATTTAAAGGACCTATGTCATTAGCATATGTTATGAAAGACGTTAACTGCTTAATCATAATAACAGGACTTATAGCAAGCCTTGATAGTATGAATACGTTATTCATAGCGTTTATAAAAGTATTACCAAAAGAAGTAGAAGTACCTCTAGAAGCAATCTTATCAATAATTGCTAACGTATACTTATACACATCTTTACCATGAATCTTAGTTATCGCATCGGATATGTATTTATTGTTAAACAACTTAGACATATCCCTAACAACCTCTCCATAAGCAGAAAAGTACTCCATCTGGTTTAGGTATGTGTTTAACACATCCATCATATCCATGGTTTGTATAGCCTTATTGCTATTCTCCCTAACCTTTGTTCCTGAAGCCCCTACTGCAGTAGAGTAAATATTTCCTGAGTTTTGCAGGTCTAATATAGAAGCCTCCTCCTGGTCAACACCTTCCCTATAAATTGTTCCTGAGTAGAACTCATTCCAAGGTAGGTCGGTTCTGTAAAGCTTCTTATATGCATCGTTATAGTGATTATATAGAAATGGATATAGTTCATTAACCTGCCAATCAGCAGTCTCCTTTACTTTAGGGTCAAGTAAAGCAGTCATCTCATTCATTATTCTTTCTGCATTCTGTTCATTTATAGCTTGAATAGCCTCCTTTTCTGCTTTAGTTGCATCTTTTGGAATGGTTTTTATTCCATACATTTCAGGATTAGCAAAAGACTTTTTGTTTGCAGGATCTTTATACAGGTTGTATAAGTAAGCGATTTGATTTTGAGACTTAGGAGATAGTGGAAGACCATCTTGAATCATTATGCCTGTATCTTTTGCAAGTCTATTTTGTCTTGATTGTTTCTTCCATTTCTTACCATATACTTCTTTTAAGTGTTCTTGAATCAACTGCTCAACAAGCATCATTCTTCCCTTAAATAATCTACTTGCCTCGTCTACTCTTTCGGTAAACATTTCCTGAAGGTTTCCTCCATACATTTCTCCAGGCAACTTATCTAGTCGGTCCATTAAAGAAAATAAATCTTCAGCAGAACCAAAAGCTTTTCTATCTATACCCTCTTTTAATGACCTTAAAAATTTTTTTATTACATTTTGAGTATCTCTCTTAGCCTTCTCGTTCTCAAAAATCTTTTTCATCTTGTTCAACTCATCAGAAGCCTCAGGGTCGTTCATGTCAATTTTATTTCCTGTAATCGCTTCGTATCCTAACTCAAATTGTTGTAAGTAGTATAGGTGTTGTTCTCGAATTTGTTCTCTTAACTGAGACCTGCCATCCTCAATCATCTCCTTTAATGTTTGAACAATATTATCTAACTGTTCTACCTTAGTTTCGTTTGTGTCTTTAAATTGCAGGGTATTGATATACATCATAGCCAACTCTAAGTCAACCATTTCACTTCTAGTGTCTTCAGTTTGATTGACCTCTGCAGCTAATTGATTGAATCTGTTTTGTAAATCTATTAAAGCATCACCTATCTGCGCAGGAGTTGACTTCTCATTTAAAATTAAAGAGTTTATGAAGTCAATTCTTTTTCTGATATCATCAGATATTTTCACTGGCTTTTTTATTCCATTCTCTACCTTTGAATACTTTTTGTTTAGTATTGATTTTATCTGTGCCTGAAGAGATTTTACGTTTGTTTTGTTTACAAACTCAATAACCTCCTTCATTAAATTCTCAATGTTACCTGCATTAACATCATTAACTTTATTCACTAAATCAATAGCATCCTTCTCAGTATACAATGCTTTAGGTAGCGACTGACGAATAAAGTTTCTTAACGCAGTCTTTTGTTTCTGCAGGTCTCTAGCACCCTTTACTTTTTGTCTAACGGCAGCCATAGCCTTACGGATCTTAGCACCCATATTGTTAGTAGGTCTCACTCCTGCAGTATTAGTGTAGTCTGCAAGCATTCTGGCTTGTTGCGTAGAGAAACCTTTTCTAACACGAGTCTCCTGCGTACCCTTCTTCTTGCTACCTATAGTGTACTTGTCACCCTCGTTAATATACTCAGGTTGTTTCTGTAGGTACTCAATAGTCTTGTCTACTATCTGTGTTTTAGTTAGCTTTTTGTTATCCTTTAATTTATCATTCTTTTTTACAAGCTTTTTTCTGTAGGCTTCGACTCTATTGTATAGTTTAGTTCCTGCCTTGATGCCGCCCTTAATATTTGTAAAACTCTTAGGCACTACTTCTAAGAAGTCTTTATCAAGGCTCATTAGTTCATCTACCTCTTTTGCTGGTCTATTCAATACACGTACTAAAAAGTCCCTTATATTAGACTCTTTAAAGTTAGCTTGCCTGCCCTCGTTTATAATTTGCTGAGTAGACTTCTGCTCACGACCCTTTGGTCTAGATAAATTTTTCTTAATTCTATTATTTTGTGTTAAAAACAACCCACCAGTAGAGTCTTTTTTAACACTATAGTTTCCTGGAACAGACTCCACCTCTCTTCTAAGATATATAAGGTCAGGAGCAGGTTTAGCTTCAAAGTATCCATTATTATAATAGTAACTATCAGCAATGTCGTAAATTGTTTTTTCTTTTTTAGGATTAACCTGAACCTCTTTATTTACAGAGTAGTCTCTAAGTTTAAAAACTTCATTGTTTTTAATCTCTAAATACCTGCCCTCAATAGTAGGGGTTGTTATAACTTTTACGTTTTGATATGGTATAGGCTTTGCTGACCTTACATAGTCATCAGCACCAATCATAAACAGGTCCATATCTTTGTCTACTTTTATAGCCATCACTACACCCTCAACACCTTCAGGCAAATAGTTAAATGCAGTACTTGCATTTGGTGCTAGATTGATTCCCTCTTTTTCTGAGATAGCTCCTCTAAGGTCTGTATCAATAATACCTGTGCTTCTAACTCGATTAAAGTCAGCTCTTGACACCCCTCTAAATAGATACCCACTAGCATCCACCTCAAAAACACCTCCTAAGTCTTTGTCTTCTTTTATTTTTTTACCTTTTTTTACAGTGCCTTGCCTTGGATAAAATTCATTACCAACCTCCTTCATAAAAGGCTTGTTTAAGTCGTTTAGTTTTTCAGCTAACGTTACTCTTTGAGAATATGCAGGAACTAAACCTTCTTTTAACAACTCAAGAGTTTTTAGTTCATCTTTTAATAGTTGGTAGTTATCAAAGAATTTTTTTGTATAAGCCTCCTTGCCTGCTTTGTCTTTTTCAAACTCTATTACAGACTCGACCTCAATCCTAACCTTTAGTTCATCTATTTGCTGATCCAAGTCAGCAGGTATAGTAACAGGAATTTTTGATTCACGACCCTTTACTTCAGGTAATTTAAGCATACTCTGCTTTGTAGTAAAGTCCTTGTTTATGCCTTTGTTTTCTACAAACCCTAATCCTTTATAGAAGCCTTTCAGTCTGTCAATAGATGTAGCTCCATAACTTGTACTAGGAGTCAATGCTATTGTTAGTCCCTTCTTATTAGCAAAGTCTATAACCTCCCTCATAACATTGCTTCCCACTCCAGTGTTTCTCTGGTCTTCTGTAACAATAATCTTATCTAACTCCAAAAAGTCTTTATTCTGGTACAGGTCTAATGTAACATCATACTTTTTCTCTAGATTAGATTCTAACTCTGATACACTTTTCTGCTCACGAATAGAAGGTGCGTCCTGCTGCTTACGAGACTGAGGTGTGTCAGTAATTTTTAAATCACTTGGTGAAAATAAATTTTCAGATATAATGTTTTTAGCATTTTCTAATAAATCAATTCTACTTTCTAAATCCTTTATTTTTTCAGAAGCTCTATTGTTTAGGGAGCCATCTTTTTTAATTAATTTTGACTGAATAAGTTTTGCTTCTTTTTCAAAAACACCTACTGCAATATCTATATTTTTAATTAATCGTAATCGTAATCGTGTAGTATTTATTTTATCTGTTGTGGATAGTTTTTTCGCAAACTCAATATCTGATTTTAAAGATTTTATATTACTATTTATAGTCCTGTCTTTACCATAAGATTGAGCAAATATTAAATCAGAAATATCTATTCCCCTTACACTAATTCTAGTGGGATTTATTAATTTACCCAATTTAATTTCTTGCTTTACTTTTTCTGATACGTTTTCCTGCTTTCGGGACTGAGGTGCGTCCTGCTGCTCTCTACCTTTTATTATTTTTGATTTTACAGTAGCTACTTTAGGACCTGATCCTGCACTACTTGATACGTTTGAACTTTTAAACCTAGCTTTTTGAAAATCTTCAAATGTACCAGAGAATGGAGCTTTACCTGATGCTATTACTTTTTTACCTTGTTTGTTTGTTCTATATTTCCTGGTGTCTTTAAGAGCTATTTTATATAACTTTTCTACAGAATTTCCTTTTGAATCTTTAAGGTCAGTTTTTGTAGAAACAACTACCTCATCTTTATTAAACTTAGTATAAGAATCCGTAACTTCAGTACTTTGATAAAAATTAGTAGGTTGAACAATTGCTTTTATTTTTGCTTTTACTGTCCATGCAAAAGAAGGATGATAATCAGCATCTCCTTTTTTTGGTCTTGAAGGTGCTTCAAAAGTAGTATTATCAAACTCTATAACACCAATTAAATCAAAAGGCTTACTACCTACATTCATAGGGTCTTCTAATTTTTCAGCAAATTGAATTTTATTTTTAACACCTAAAGCGTTCTTGACTTTATCATTAGCAGCTATTTTATCGTTTAATATTTTTCTTAAATCTGGTGAATAATTATTATCAATATCTAACAGTTCAACTAATTTTTTAGGATTTTCTATAAAATCATTTAAGTTGTTTGTATTTTTTAATTTAGGAAGGTTACTTCCTTCTTTTGATTGTGCTTTTGAATATGCTTCAGTAAATGTCTTTAAAGCAGATTTACCATCCTTACTAGTTAAACCACTATTAAAACTTTCAATTAACTCTTTATTGGTTATAATATTGTTATCTAATAATTTTTCAGTTAATTGAGCAAAAATGTTTTGTTGAAACTGCCAAGAGCCTTCTTTAGTACCTACGTGTGGAGAAAATAAATTTGCATCACCTTCAATAGCATTTTTAATAAATCCT
>Ga0209816_1000935_pt1 | contig 22161 bp, 20 predicted proteins | sample CoawatmetaG01DNA_FD_187509 | JGI IMG/M metagenome (GOLD analysis project Ga0209816, IMG submission 187509) | Marine microbial communities from the West Antarctic Peninsula - Coastal water metaG017-DNA (SPAdes) (version 2) | ecosystem: Environmental > Aquatic > Marine > Coastal ...
ACTGAATATACTGTATGAGTTCATAGATAGGAAAGTTAAGCATAAAAATATCTAGAGTAAGGTACAAACATAATACAAAAACAAGAATATAAAATACCTCTATGAATTCTGAATAAAGATTTTTATTTATCGTAAAAGAATCAGAATTTTTAATAGACTGGATTGAGATATATAACAAAGGGAAGGCTATAAGATAATTAGAGAGTATTGAAATGAATTCTCCATTTTCCCATGCAAAAGTGTGGCCACCAACCCTCCCATTAATTATATGCCATATGTATTCATGCGAGTTACTTTCGCCAGGAGTTCTTACAAAAAATGAAATCAATAAAATTAAAATAGCAATAATAAATAGGAATATGAGGTTTGATATGCCCTCTTTCATATCTAGCTTTCTTTTAGTAATTCTATAAAAGTAAATCGTGGCTAAAATTGGAAGCGTCAGCAAAGCATGCCCTAAATGAACTAATGATAGAATGACCAGCAGAACATTAGCTTTAAAGAAATTATTACGAAGAACTGATCCTAGTATTAAACATACAATTCCATATGCATAAAAGTTCATATCAGGGAATACTTGCAGGGTAGTTCCTGGACCAAATTTAGCTAAATTTATATCAAGAATTACAAATGATATGGTCATTATAGAAATTAATAACGATAATTGATTATCAATTCCAAATGATTTTGCAAAAAAAAGCATACAGCAGCAAAAAAATAATCCACCAAAAATTACAAATATATAACTTGTTAGTTCTGGATTAATACCCAAAACCGTATAAAGAAAATTTTGAATTAAAACCAATGGACTCAAGTAACCCATATTTGTGATAAAACGCATAATATCATCTGAATATTGATCGCTAAACATAATAAGATAGCTACTATAAGGCCCAGAAGTTGAAGAGTCTTGGATCATTAACTGCCTATCAAAATCGCCAATAATCAAAACTGAAGCTGGGAGTAATAGAAGAATTAAATATAGAAAAATAGTGTTTGAATTAGAAGTTCTAAATACAAAATCTATAATACTTCTTAGCATTTATGAATAAATTAAAAAAACTCTTTAACTGATTTTATAACTATTTCAACTTCTTGATTAGATAGCTCAGGATAGATAGGCAAACTTATCATCTCTAGTGCATATTTTTCACTAAGAGGAAAATCGCCATTGCTATAATTTAAATTTTTTGCACATTCTTGTAAGTGAATTGGTATAGGGTAATGAATCTTAGTTTCAACACCTTTTTGAAGAAGAAAACTCATTAAATTGTCTCTAATATTTTGATCTACGCGAATAACAAAGTTGTGATACACAGGCTCCTCATGACTTAAATCTTTAGGTGTATGAACTAAATCAGAGAGTCCGTCTCTATACATATTAGCAATCTCTCTAAACCTATTATTCCATGAATCTAAGTGCTTAAGTTTAATGCTTGCTAACTTTGCTTGTAGTGAGTCCAATCTAGAATTAAATCCCCATAACTCACACTCATCCCTATTTTTTAAACCATGATTTCTTAATTTCTTAACAGTCTCATATAAATCTTTGTTATTTGTAGTGAATACTCCTCCATCACCAATTACTCCTAAATTTTTTAGTGGATGAAGGCTGAAACCAGCGGCATCTCCAAGGCCTCCGACTCTTCTTCCCTTGTATCTCGCTCCAATTGCTTGAGCTGAGTCCTCTAGAACAAATAAATTATATTTCTTAGCAATTGCATTTATTTCATCCATAGGCGCCGGCCTTCCTGTTAAGTGAACTGGTATGATTGCTTTTGTCTTATCTGTTATAGCTTTTTCAAGTTTATTAAAGTCCATATTGTAATCTTCCAAACAGTCTACAAATACTGATTTCGCTTTTGTAGATTCTATAACCCATGCAGATGCTATGAACGAATTAGGACATGTGATTACCTCATCCCCCTCACCGATACCCATAGCCTTAAGAGCTAAAAATAATGCGTCAGAACCATTGGCAACTCCTAATGCATATTCTGTTTCGCAATAATTGGCTATTTCTTTTTCAAAATTATCAAGGTTATCGCCCATGATATATTGTCCAGACATGCCAATTTCATCAAAAGCTTCTGTAAATTCCTTTCTTAAAAATTCATACTGCTTTCCAATTGAAACAAATGGTACTTTCAAAGCTCGCTCTCCAAGATGGTTAAAAACTTAAACAATTTTATCATATTGGTAGGATCAAATAACCTAAACTTGAGATTTAATGTAAGAGGAATTTCTAAAAATTAATAACTTTCCAATTATTTTTGAATATTTGATAGCTATATTTTCAACAGGTAAGAGCAATCTAGAAGCTAAAATACACAGCAAGAGCGTTGAGGTAAGATTTATTATCATGGATAAAATGGGATCAAATTTTAGTAACGATAACTGAAGGTATAAATAAGATGACCAAGAGCAAATAATTGGTATTTGAACTAAGTATAAAGGAAAAGAGATTAAACCAAGAAAATGCGATATCTTATTAGAAAAAAAAGTTATTAAGTTTGCTGAATAAGAAACTGAATATACTATCAACGATGCATATAATAATGTTAAATGATCACTGCCTCTGAATAAAGCAGAGGACATCACTGTTACTAAAAAAATAAATGCTATTAGATACTTAAACGAAATTGGATTAATGGCCATATTAATTTTATCCATAGAAAATTTCTTATTTAACTCTGCAAGAAGATAGCCCATCATGAATGCAGCATAAAAAGGTCTTATTATAAATAAAATAGCGGTTACTATCGTTGCTATAAACCATCTGGGATTCTCCGATCTTCTAAAGATAAATAAATATCCGTAAATCAACAATGAACCAATTAGTTCTACTTTCATTGTCCATAGAACGATATTGTAAGAACTTATATCTTTATGATTTGTCCATACATCAAATAATGAAAATTTAAAAAAATTAAATATATTAGCGTCAAAAGTATAAATTGTATGAAGAAGCCCTGAAGTGCCCTCGGGTATAAGGACGTCTAAGTTAAAGAACAGATTAAGCTTAAGCAGTAAGTAAATAACAAAAGTTGTGAAAAGAACCGGTATCATTAATCTAAAGTACCTAGAAGCTGTAGCCAGTGGAATATCCCTTTTTTTAAAATTTAAATGACTTAGGCTTAATGCATAACCTGAAAGTACAAAGAAAATTAGCACTGCCAAATGTCCATCAGTTAAAAATCTTACAATAAAGAATGATACGAAGCCTAGAAAATCATATGAAGAGATGTCGGTTAAAAGTCTTTCTTTATTGAATTCTAAAATAGGAGTTGTAAGAATTGCAACATACATAAGATGGCCTATAAGAACTACAAGCGATGCCCACCCTCTAATGCCATCAAGAAAATTAACTCTTAAAGATTTTTGCATTTCTTAACCAAAAATAAGTGCAATGAAATTCCCGATTGCTTATGAGTTATAAAATAACTTAACATGATGAATCACCTTATCAAGATTATCTTTTGATATGAATTCATGAACTGGTAGTGATATTACAGATTTTCCAGCCTCTTCACACATAGGGAAATCTCCCTGCTTATAACCATACTTTTGCGCGGCTACCTGGAGATGCATTGGAATTGGGTAATGAACCTTCGCATCTATATCTTTAGAAATTAAATACTCCTGAAGTTCATCCCTTCTCTCTGCTTTAAACATATAAAGATGGAAAACTTCTTTTAAATTAGAATCTCTTTTAGGTAAATCAATTTGTGAGATACCTTTTAATTTTTCGTCCAAATAATCGGCATTGCTTATTCGTGAATTAGTAATATGTTCAATTTTACCCAACATATGCTTAACTACTACTGCTTGAATAGTATCGAGTCTTGAGTTGTAACCAAATTCAACACATTCATTTCTTCCAATCAAGCCATGGTTTCTTATAAGTTTTAATCGTTTTGCATGCTCATCTGAATTTGTTGTGATAATCCCGCCGTCACCCCAAACATTTAGATTTTTTAAAGGATGGAAGCTAAAACAACCAAAATTACCTAGACCGCCTGTCGGTCTGTCTTTATAGGTCGCTTTAATAGCATGACAAGCATCTTCCACAACTGCGATACCGTGCTTTTCCGCAATGGCATTTATCTTATCCATATCACAAGGCCTTCCAGACCAGTGAACCGGCATAATAGCTTTTGTTTTTGAAGTTATAGCAGCTTCAATCAAGTTAGGATCAATATTTAGATCATCACCACAATCAACAAAAACTGGCTTAGCTCCAGTTGTTGCAATTGATCCAACCGTTGCAAAGAAGGTGAATGGTGTTGTTATCACCTCATCACCATTATCAACACCTAGAACTTTTAAGCTTAAAAAAAGAGCATCTGTCCCGCTACCTACACCAATCGCGTGCTTTGTTCCACAAAGAGCTGCATATTCTTTTTCTACGTCATCAACAGTGCTTCCTAGAGTGTAATCGCCCTTAATTACAACTTCTTTTATTTTTTGAAGAATATCATCATGGTCTGCAAACTGCTCCACTAGGTAATTGTGATTAATTTCTAATTTGGAGTCTTTATTGTATTGATCCGGATAGAAGTTGCCTGTAAAGTTTTCAATATTTTTATCCATTTTTATTCCTTGTGTTCGTACTCATGACTGAGTTTTGTTATGTCATCTAAATTACTTTTAACCCATTTAATGGTTTGTTTAATGCCTGTCTTTAATGCAATTTCACTATTCCACTTTAATTCAGAATTTGCTTTATTTGAACCCATTAAATACGCAAAATCTTTTCCGGCCCTGTCCTCAGTTACTTTTGTGTGCTTATCAAAGTCTGCATCTAGTTCATCACAAATCATCATAACAATATCTTTGATAGAGAAAAATTCTTCTGGTGAGAAATGGTACACCTCTCCAAGCCTCCCAGTCTCTACCATTTTAAGAATACCGTTAGAAACGTCATCAGCATGAATAAAGGCTCTTACCGACTTTCCACCACCATGAAGGTTCAAAATACTATTATTAAGAACTGAGATTATTGTTTTTGGAATAATCCTGTATAACTGCTGATGCGGTCCATAGAAATTTGCAAATCTTCCTATAGAGGCTGGAAAAGAAAGGTTTTTATGTAAAGCTAAGATACTTAAATCAGTAGCCATATGAGAGATTGCATACGGGGTACTTGGATTCATTGAGAAAGATTCATCTATTAGACTGTCATTACTTCCGTAAACCTCAGGGGTTGATATTCTTATATAATTCTTTAGGTAATTCTTACCAATTAAAAATCTATGAATCTTGGCCTTTGAAACAATATTTGTTTGATACCATTGATGAGGATTTTGCCAACTTTCTGCGACCATCCCTTGACCAGCAAAATCAACTATTACATCTGGTTTAAACTCATCAATTACATTAAGCACTTTATCATTATCTTTATTTATATCTAAGTTATGAAAGCAGTAATTATCTTTTTTTGGATTATTTAAAATTGGGAGAAAGATTTTAGAAGTTTCTGGAGATCTATTGATACCAATAACTTGATTACCATTGTTAACACAGTAATTAACAAAAGAAGCTCCAGCAAAGGAATTTGAACCTAAAACAAGATACTTGCTCAAGAGGAGACTTCGTACTCAGCTTTGCCAACAATTGCATCAATTACAGTTGTGACCCATATCATATGAATGCATTCAACTATGTTGTAAGCATCGCTATCAACCCAAAAATTTATATCTCCATAGGATTTAAGGCTATTTGAACTGCTTCTTCCTGAAAAGGTAACAACCTTCAATCCAAGTTCTCTTGCTGTAATGGCAGCATTAACGATACTTGGCGACTCTCCACTTACACTTGTAAGAACCACTACATCATTAGCTTTGTAATATGATTTTATTGCTTCGGACATCCAATTCTCATAACCATAATCATTGCTATAGCATGTGATTAAGTCAGCTTCGTTGAATGTAATTCCTCTTACTTTTGCTTGTTTAGTAAAGTCAACTGCCGCATGAGCTGAAATTGCAGCACTTGCTCCATTTCCTGCAAACAGCATTTTTGCATCTAATGTTTTAACTTTCAGAGCAAGCTCCTTAAAATCATCAAGTGATGCATGTATGTCATCATTGAAAGCTAACTCTTTGTATTTAGTAAAGTATGATTCGTAATTAAATTCCATGCTTAGTCCAGATTGTATAGTTTATGTTTTTCCATCCACTTTAAATTATAGTTTTTATCCAAGTCTTTAAGCTCTCCATCTCTATATAAATCTATCATCTCCTGTATGGCATTCTCAACAGAGCTCGATGGTTTAAACCCTGTAGCAAGAAGCTTGTCTGAATTGATTCTGTATGACCTTGGATCATTAGAGGGCTTGACTACAATTTTAGCATTTGTTTTAAGCGAAACCATATTTGCAATATCTAAAATTGAAATATTTTCAAACCCTGCATTATAAATACCGACATGCTGGGGGTTGTTAATAAAATGTATATACACATTTGTAATATCATCAATATGGATATTTGGTCTAGTCTGGTCTCCACCTAATACAGTTATTTGACCTTTACTTAACGCCTGCATAGTTAGAAGATTAACTGCGACATCCAACCTCATTCTATTAGAGAAACCGCATACAGTTGCAGGTCTTATAATTTGTATATTCATCCTATCTTTATAACTTAAAAGAACTTTTTCTGAGACCATTTTTGTCTTGTTATATTCTGAGATTGGGTCTAACTCTAAGTCCTCTGTAACCTGCTCCTCATCCTTAACGCCATAAACACTTCCTGAAGATGCATAAATAAACTGTTTAACACCACTATTGGCTGCATTCTCAGCAAGAAGCATAGTTGCTAAGCAGCTAACTTCCCAAGTTAATTTTGGGTTCAAATCACCACATGGATCGTTAGCAACAGAAGATAGATGAATGACAACATCAAAACCATGAAGATCAAATTTATTTATGTGCCTAACATCACCCTCGACAACGGTTAGACTCTCATGTTCCAAAATATTATTACCAAACCACATGATATCAAAAGCCGTAACTTCATGACCTTGATTTAGTAGCTTAGGGACTAAAACAGTTCCCTTATATCCACATGCTCCTGTAACAAAAATTTTCATATATTTACAATAATGATTATAAAAAAATATTATATATTAAGAGCTTAAATAAAAGACTAATTATTAACTAAATTATAGACATATTTAGCGATTGGCAATGAGCAGGTTAAACCTGGGCTCTCAATACCTTGAAGAAAGATAAAATTTTCTAGTCCATGGTCTAATTCACTTAAAATAGAAAAGTCTGCAAAACTTTCAGAATTCTGTTGTATTTTAGGTCTGATCCCAACATAGTCTTCGTGTAATTTTTCAGGATTTAGCCCTGGCCAGTACTCAGTAATAGCTTCCACAAATTTTTCTTTCATGCCAGGGTCAAATTTGTAACTAATTTCAGATGTCCTTGATGTATCAGGGCCAAATCTGATAGACCCATCTATGTCAAATCCAGCATGAATACCTAAACCAAACTTAGAAGGAAGAGGGTATATCAAGTGTTGAAAAGGAGATTTACCAGAAAGCTTAAAATAATGACCTTTGGAGTAATTAATATTCTTAACCAAGGATTTAGTATTTATTGGCAGTTTGTTAAAAAACTTATCTGAATGGAGTCCAGTTGCCATAATCACAATCTTGCTTTTGATGGTAAAGTTTTCATCTGAATTACTCAAGAGTGATAAAAAAGAGTTGCTATTTTTACAAACACTAAGAAGCTCTGACTTTAAAGAGGTGACTCCACCAGATTTCAAAAAATCATTTTCTAGTGATGACATGAAGGCATGAACATCCAATACACCTGTCTCTGGAGATAAAAGACCATATAAGCAAGAGACATTTGGCTCTAGATCAATTAATTCAGATTTAGATAGAAGTTGAAGTTGTTGACCGCCTGCCTTTATTGCATTCTCTTGATAGCTGCTAAATATACTCAATGAGTTTTTGTCTGATGAGACTAATATTTTTCCAGTTTTCTTTGCATATATACTTCTATCATTGCAATATTTATAGATAGACTTATTTCCTAAATTACAGAACTTAGCTTTTAGAGACTCTGAGGGATAATAAAATCCAGCATGAATTACACCTGAATTTCTAGCCGAAACTTCCTCGCCTACATAGTTATTTTTATCAATTAATATGGTTTCTATATTATTTTTTGAAAGCTCTCGTGCTATTGCCACCCCGACAACACCAGCTCCAATGACTATAGCTTCAGTTTCAATTAATTCCATACTTCTTTCTTATAGTGGTACCCGGAGCCGGACTTGAACCGGCACGCCATTGCTGGCGAGGGATTTTAAGTCCCTTGTGTCTACCAATTCCACCACCCGGGCATTAGTGAAGATGTATTATAATTTAAAAAATGGATTTATCTACCTCTTAAAGACTTTATCTTTCTGCTATAGCAGTTTGATAAAATTACCAGGTTGATCGCCCACCATCCATAATTAAATTTGTGCCAGTCATATAACTAGAAGCATCTGAAAGTAAAAATATTATTGCTGCCTGATACTCATTATTTTTAGCCATTCTCTTTAAAGGAATAAGGTTGGTTAACTTATTTATAAAGACATCATCCTGGTCAGTTTGGACTCCTCCTGGAAGTAAACAGTTGCTTCTAACATTTTCACTTGCCCAGTATGTAGCCACATATCTTGAAAGCCCAAGCAATGCTGATTTGACAACAGAATATGAGATAGGCTTTACAGGCTGCTTATCTTTATCTAGCCCTTCCTGTTCATAAATTCGCTGATCTGGAGCAATTATTCCTAAATCAGAGGAGATATTTACAATTGAACCACCGTTTTCATTTAAAGATATTTGATAGCCATAATATTTAATGCATAGAAATGATCCAGTAACACCAACTGAAAGATCTAAGTCCCATGCCTTTCTGTCAAAGCTTTCCAATCTATTAAAATTAATTTTCTGATCTTTAGATATTGATGGATTTCTAGCAGCATTATTTACTAGACCATCTATTTTTCCATATTTTTCAATAATCCTAAGAGAGCTAGATAACAGCTCACCTTCATTTGTAATATCTACTATTTCTATAAAGCATTCTATTGAATATTCAGAAAGTATATAAGAATAAACTTCGTTCAAGCCATCTTCATTGATATCAACAATCACAGGAATTCCTCCTTGACTTGCTATCGCCTCGACGTGCATCTTTCCTAGAAGACCGCTAGCACCTGTAACAACTATCACCTTATCTTTTAGGCTAAAAATATTATTTAAATAGTCTTTGTTTTTCATCTTTGTAGCACCCTATCTTAATTGCCCGCCATCTACTGGAATGATAGAGCCAGTAATGAAGTTAGATTTATGTGATGATAGAAAAAGAACCAATGAAGATATTTCAGATATTGATCCAAATCTCTTAAGAGCTACGTTTTCATTAATCATTTGAGTTACCGCCTTCTTATCACTTAATATTTTCTTATCCCAAACTGAGTTTTTAAATAGGATATTTCCAGGTGCTATGCCATTAATTCTTATACTATTTTTAGCAAATTCTTTGGAGGACATTTTAATATAATGATTCAGGGCAGCTTTTGCGACACTATAGGTTATGGGCGCACCAGGAATGTAATCAATTCCACATATGGATGAAATACAAATAATAGAGCCAGTATTTTTTGTAATTATTTTTTTTGAATTCTCAATTACATTTGTTGTTGAAAAGAAATTGATATCAAACATTTTTTGCCAATCTTTATAACTTTCTTTTCCAGGTGCAACGGAAGACCCGCTACCAACATTACAGACCAAGATATCAATATTATCTGAATGCAATCTAACTTTCTTAAGAAGGTCTTTTGATTGCTCAGGAGAGGTAATATCTGCATGTAGTGGAATTGATCCTGGTATTTTCTTTGACGCAGCTTCAAGCTTTTTTTTAGATCTAGAGTTAATGATAACTTTACATCCAGCTTTACTAAGGACACATGCAATACCAAAGCCTATTCCAGAGGACGCTCCTGTAACTAATGCCGTTTTTCCTTTTAATTCCATTTAACTAATATTAACCGGTAAACCAATTTTTTTTGCATGTTCCATTGTTATATTATGATAGTTTTTTAATACACTCAAATGGTCATTGTCTTTTGCTCTTGCTGTTTGCAGTATTAAGTTACCATGATAATCATGTTCCTTAAGCATTCTAAAAATGAGTGAGAAATTTGTATCTCCTTCACCCAAAGGAACTGTTGTACCGCCAAGTGGTCTATCTTTTATATGTATGTTAATTATTCTATCTCCATATTGTAAAAATTCTTCACTTGGATCAAAGCCCATAGATGCACTATTTCCTGTATCGTAATTAATTCCAAACAAATCATCATCATACCTATCGATAAAATCTTTAAGTTTTTTTGGTGGGAAGTCTGATTCAAAGCAAACACGAACGGATAGTTTTTTTAATAGTTCTGTTTGTGAGGAAAGAAAGGTTAATAAATTGTTTTCCTGTAGATCGTTTTCAATAGACCCGTTATCAACCAAAGGGATGAGTACAATTGAGATATTTGCCTTGCTGCAACCATGTAGAATATTGATAAAATCATTCTGTAATTTTTCTTTTTGAGCTCCAATTGACTTCCAAAAAGGTTTCTGCATAAAGCAATCACCTGTTAATGATGGAATATTTATTTGATATTTTTTAGTTAAGGCGTTTATCTCTTGAATACCTTTTTCTGTAAGCAAAGGGTTTTCATACAATTGATCATCATCGATCGTCCATTCGATGGTGTTAATATTATTTTTTGAAGCTATTTCAAACTCTTTCTGCCAACCCTTCCATGGAAATGATTGAATTCTATTATCAATCATAGGAGACAATCGGCCTTGCATGAAGCCTATTGAAATCACTTAGATTTAAATTTGTATGGCGAAGGTCCTGATAGTAAATCTCCATCTACCTTGTTCCATTTTTGTATTTGTCCAGAAATATCAACATTCATATTAGAAGACCATCTTTTAAGTAGGGCATTAAAATGCTCACCAACCTTACCATCACCGATATCAACATCATTTAAGCTAGTAACTGGAAGCATGCAAAATGGCGTTCCTGTCATAAATGCCTCATCAGCGGTATAAACATCATATGGCTCTATATTTTTTTCTATGACCTTATAACCTAGTTCAGGACCAACTACATTCATAATATAATCACGCGAGATACCCCTAAGCATATTTCTTCCCTCAGGACTTATTATTGTCTTATCTTTAATAATAAAAAAGTTGTCTCCACTTCCTTCAGCAATAAAGCCATCTGGATCTAGCAATAAAGCCCAATTATTTTCACCCTTCATTAAAGAGGCTTCAATATTGGCCATCAAATAAAATATTCTACTTCTATTTTTAATCTTTGGTTCCATTAAACTAGCTGGAATAGCTCTTTGCGAAGTTATTACTGCGTTTATTCCTTTATGAAATAACTCGCCCATCCCCTTAACTGTCCATCTAAGTGGAAAGTCAGCGATAATAACGTTAGGGCCTGAATGAAGCCCTTCAATACCTTGATATATTCCCAGGAGGCCTCTCGAAACATCAATCATTAGCCTATGCTCATCATCATCATCAAATAAATGGTCATTTGCTTCAATAGTCTTATAGCAAGCATCTTCCATTTCTTGAGGTGTCATTTCAATTGGAATACGTAAAATTTTACAGCCAGAATATAGTCTGTCTATATGAGCTCTGAGTTCAAATTGATTTTTATTAAACGATCTTGTCATTTCAAAGACCATATCTCCAAACATTAAAGCAGAATCATATATGGAGACCTTAGCCTCAGCTTCGTGAACTAACTTACCGTTGAAAAAAACTTTTCTAAAAGAATCACTCATATCTACGTTCCTAAATAATTTTTATTTTTTATATACATTGTCGTGCCAAGTAATTATATCCTTTATGCCAAAAAATGGATTTGATTTATAAAAATATTCATATATTTCTTTTATAAATTTATACTGATCATTGGTATTAACATCTAATACAATATCTGGTCTTCTATATTCCTCAGGGCATTCAATTGTGGTGACTGGACAAAATTTAATATCTACAGGTTCGTCAAGATCATAATTATAAAAATTAAGGTGGACATGCTCTCTTTTTTGAGAATCTGATTCTTTCTGCCATACCTTTTCAAGAAGCGAGAAATCAAACATTTCTGCTCCAATCCCATCTGGATAAGAAGATCCCTGAACCTCTGCTAGGTTTGATGAAAAGCCTGGTGTATCCAGAAGTTTGTGATGAGATATTATTCTATCTATCTCATAAGGCTCTGAAAGTGGGTTATCAGCAGGAATTCTTCCAACTATATCTGCATTAAATGTCTTAGCGGCTTGATAGTACCTATCAAGCAGATCGTTCTCAGAACCTCTAAAACAATCAATATTAGATATTTTTGCCTGCTTCTCCAGAATATCATTCTCCTTATTAAGTGGTATAGCTAAGACAATATTATCAATATTTTTACACCTTTTAACCCTTTCAAGCACTCTTGAAATCAATGGTGCTCCCGCTAAATCCATCATTGATTTTCCAGGCAATCTAGTTGAGCCCATTCTAGCCTGAATTATTAAAACTACTTTCTTATTCAATTAATCTCTCAATTATTCTTTGAAATAATTTGATTCAACAATTGCGCAAATAATATGTCCGATTAAAATATGGCATTCCTGTATCCTTTCTGTGGCTTTAGATGGAACTATCATTGTGTTGCATAAATCTTTAATTTTACCGCCGTTATTTCCAGTCAAGCATACCGTGTGAATACCTATGGAATTTGCAACCTTAATAGCTTCCATTATATTTTTACTATTACCGCTAGTAGTGATAGGAATAAAAATATCTTTTTTATTACCAATAGCCTTTAGCTCTCTTGAGAAAATAAACTCATAGCCATAATCATTTCCTATAGCAGTAACTGCTGAGTTATTAGTTGCCAAAGCAATAGAAGCTAGAGGCTCTCTATCAAATAAAAATCTAGAGGTAAATTCAGCAGAGATATGCTGAGCATCACCAAAACTACCTCCATTACCAGCAAGAATAATCTTACCGCCGTCTTTAAGAGATCCTAAACATTTAACTGCTAGCTCTTCAATATTAGAAATAATTTCTGCATCTTCTAGCAGTTTTTTCTTCATATCTATAGAAAGGTTTATATATTCCTTTATTTGATTTTTCATAATAAGCCCTCTAGCTTTTGTAAAGCAATCCAAAAATCCTCACCACCATTTTTATGGCCCTGCCATATTTCTGGTATAAAGGAGGTATTGGGACACTTGGTTGTAAGAATTTTCCCTAATCTATCGAAGTCTATTTCACCATGGCCAATTTGAAGACCCTCTCCATTAACACCACTTGCATCTCCAATATGTATATGAGCAGTGTAAGGAGCTACCTTTTCACTAAAGTCATATAAGTCATAACCAAAGTGATTACATGCGAGCATGCAATGTGATATGTCAAAACAAATTCTTAAATTTAGTTTTTTACAACATTTTACTATTTCCTCAGCTGATATAAGCATGTTTTGATATCTCTGACCGCCGAAATGCCATGGAAATGGAGCCATATTTTGTGGTATTAGCTCAACACCTTCAAAATCTATTTTACTCATACTTTCAGCAAATCGCTCATAATATGAATCTATTTCCTCACTAGGGATATTTTTATCCATCGAAAAACCGCCGATATTAGCAACTATTAAGGGCTTCTTGGTTTTTGGAAAGAACTTTTTTAATGATCTTGTTATATCTACAACTCGTTGAGTTTCAATTATAGAGTCATTCCTATAATCATCATCAGGTGTGGCAAGATCCATCAGTCTGCTATTAGAGAATAATTCTGGAGCATGAACTACAAAACCTGCTTCACTAACTTCTTTTATATAGTCTGCCGGGTCAAGTTCCATATCTGAGTATGACAAATGAAATTCAAAAATATCTGGATTGATTCTTTTATTATATTCCTCGTAATCATGGTACCTAACTGGAATACCCCAATCCAGATTAAAGGAATAATCTGAAGGCTCTATATTACTTCCCTTGATATCTGATAAAAAGAAAAAGTCCTCTGATTTAACATCTCTCTTTAACTCAGAACCGATTAAGTCTTCAAGAAATTGAGGAGAAAGACCTTGGCCTGGACTGCACACCTTTATATGTTCTTTTTTTAATTTTGTTCCTGCTTGTAAGGCCATTGATGAGACTAAACTTTTACTAAGATTTTCTCTATTTATCATCTCTCCTTGAGATAACAACCTTTCATGACCTGTTCCTAAAGATTCTTCTATCTCTCTTATTCCATTTACCAGTTCGGTAAATTCATTTTTTAATAAGCTAGCGGCATGATCCGGTCCTTCCATTTTTCTATCGAGTGTGAAATGCCTTTCTATGATGCTAGCACCCAATGCTACCGCTCCTAGAGATACATTAATACCTCTTTCATGACCTGAGTAACCTATTACATGATGAATTTCTTTCAATTTACCCATCCACTTCAGATTAATATCATGCAATGGCGCTGGATAGGTGCTATTACAATGTAAAAGAGCAAAAGAGGTTTTTTTTGAGTTTAAGAAAGAAACAGTTTTCCTTATTTCATCCTCTCTGCTCATTCCAGTCGATAATATTAAGGGTTTTCCTGTCTGAGATAATTTATCTAATAAGGGCATATTTGTAAGGTCTGCTGAGGCCACTTTATAGGCTGTGACACCAAAAGTCTCTAAAACATCAACACTCTTTGCATCCCATGCAGTACACATATAGAGAATACCCTTTTGCTCACAATATTCGGCTACTTTTTTGTGCTCATCTAGAGTTAGCTCAAAACGCTTTAATAGATCTATAACATACTCTGTACCAAGATCTTCTCCATCTTTTTTTAAGCTTCTTCTTCTATATACTTCTTCTATGTGCCTCATCTGAAACTTTACGCAATCGACCCCAATCTCAATTGAGTCATCAATCATTTCAATAGCTCTTGCAAACGAACCATTATGATTATTTCCTATTTCAGAAATGATAAAAGTTTTTTTAGATCCAATTGAAAAATTATTTATATTAAAAGTCATATTTATTTATTTATTTATTTAGAAGACTCTCTGACTTTCCAGCCCTGCAAGCCCTCTGATTCAAATTTAAAATTAGTAGGGGTTAGTCCGGATGATAATAAGTGCTCTATCAAGAGAGCTCTTTTTTCTGCCTCAACAAAAAATAAGAAGAACCCACCACCACCAGCACCTAATAACTTCCCTCCAATAGCACCGTTACTAATTGCCTTGTTGTATATTAGGTCAAGTTCAGGAGATGATATTTTGCTACTAAACTGTCTTTTAGCTTGCCAAGCCTCATTTAAAGATAAGCCAAAATCTTTGAGCTTGCCTCTTAGAAGTTGGTTCCTCATTTTGTAACATAAATCAACATTTGATTTAACAAGTTTTGAAACTCCATCATCTTGCATCTTATCTTTTTGGTCAGAGTGAATTTCTCCAGATTCATGAATTGTACCTGTGTCACATAAAACAAGACTTTCTTCAAGTTGCAATAAGGTATCTTTAGGAATTCTTAGTGGATGGACAATATTTTGATCTTTCTTAAACTCAAGGAAATTAAAGCCACCGAAAACAGATGCGTACTGATCTTGCCATCCGCCTGCAATCCCTAGATCCAACCTTTCGGCCTGAAATGCAAGTTCTGCCATTTCGTATTGATCCCAAGGATCACTTCTAAATTGATTAAAACAGCCTAAGATTGCAGCAGCAAGAGTGGCTGAGCCTCCAAGACCAGATTTCATAGGAAAATCTGAATAGAGTGAAAGTTCAAAACCAAAATCTGGATTTATTAACTTAATTACTGATTGTATCAAACCAAATGATCCCTTTTGGTTTACAGCATCTTCTAGGTTTATAGCAGTTAGTGTTTTTTTTAGATCAGCTGAATTAATAATTATATTTTTATCATTTCTTTTCTTCAATGTTGCGTGGCTATATATGGATATAGCCGAATTAATAACCGCACCTTGCTCTTTATCGAAGTAATGAGTTAAATCTGAACCCCCGCCACCAAAGGAAATTCTAACAGGGGCTCTTGATTGAGAAAATATTTTCTCTTCTTTTGTAATTGGGTAGTGTTTTCTACTCGCTATATCAATAAGCCTTCCTTCAGAGTCTAGTAATGGTATTACAGAAACCACTGTATCTAATTTCTTAATAAGAGTCTCTCTAGAGGTGGCAATGTCATAGGAAATGAAATTAGCATTATAGATATTTTCCAAGCCATCATCCAACTGAACGCCTTCTAAAAGTTTTCTTCTTATATCACCATCAGTTGCTACACCAATGACGATGCCATCTATGTCTATAACGAAAATAGTCCCAGATTTATTACTATCAATAAGCTCTAGTGCATCTCTAAGAGTGCTGTCTTTTGAAATCTGAAAATTATTTATATTCATAATCTATTATTCTTATTTGATGATATCCAATCACAAAAACGATTGTAGTCTGATGGGATACCAATATCTATAAAATCAGTATTTAATTTAACAGCGATTAACTTATTGTGAGCAACTAACGAGGGAAGGAAATCTCTCTCTAATGAAAAAATATCCTGATCCCAAGAGTTAAAATGAATGGCTTTAAATACGAAAATACCTGCATTTATGTAACCTTCATCAGATTTATTATTTTTTTCCTCAAATGAGGTAATTTTATTGTCCTTATAATTTACTTCACCAAACCTAGAAATATCCGAAACTTTTATTATCCCTATGGCTGGAGAAGGAGATTTCCAGACCTGTTGAAACCCTGAGCCAAGCCATGTATCAGCATTAGTTACTAGGAACTTTCCGGAGATTTTGAGCTCCTTGACTGCATTAGCAATTGCTCCGCCTGTATCAAGCGGATATGGCTCCACCACAAATTCAATTAATTTTTTTGTAACAAGTTCAGGGTATTTAGAGGCTATATACTTTTTAATCATCTCAGCATCATGGTGAAGTATAAAAACAAAAGAGTTGACTCCCTGAGATAGCCAATTCCTCATTTGAAAATCAAGAAAAGGGTTACCATTTATTGGAGCTAAAACTTTAGGCAAATCTGGTACTTCGCTTTTAAGCCTTGAGCCCTTTCCTCCCGATAGAATTAATAATTTCATTTATATTTATATTTATAAGTAATCTATGGCTTCGCTTAAGTGTTTAATGCAAATAGCATCCGGAGAAGATTTATGCGCAGTAAAAAGAATATTGGTCCTGAGTCCAGCTAATTTACCTGCGTTAATGTCTGATATATTGTCACCAATAATGATAGATTCTGATAAGTCTATTTTATGTTTTTTTTGAGCATCAAGTAGCATCCCAGGATTAGGCTTTCTTAAGTAGCTATCTTTTTTATAACTTCCTATTCCATGCAAGGGGTGAAATGGACTAAAAAAAACATCATCAATATGTGAGTTATTTTCTATAAATTTAATTTTTACCCATTCCATTAAACTTAAAAAATCCTCTTCGGTATAAAGCCCTCTTCCTATTCCAGCTTGATTTGTCACTATAATGATTAAATATCCTTTATTTTTGGCCACTTCCACTAAATTAAAAATACCTTCAATAAATTTAAAATCATTAATTTTGTGAACATAACCAAAGTTATAGTTTATTACTCCGTCTCTATCTAAAAATAATGCTTTTGTATACTTCATAATCTTAATGGAGGCTGAAGCCGGAATCGAACCGGCGTTAACGGCTTTGCAGGCCGCTGCATAACCACTCTGCCATCCAGCCTAATTTTGCAAGTTGTATTGTATATGCGATGTAAGTAAAAGTGAGAAATAATTCTTAATCTTACTGTCTCTTATAATCAAATAAATAACCATCATGGGTCTCTAAAAATTCTAAAATCTCATCATGTAATACACATAAAAAGGCAAACTGAATATTCTTTGGTTTGCTTTTATAAACCTCAATACCATCTGACTCTAGGTCATTTAATTGAGACATATCTAACAATGGATCCCATAGGCTAACTTTAATACCTAGGCCTTTAACAGAGTAGATTAAATCTTTAACTTTAGTATTTCTTGTATCACTGCAATTTTCTTTAAATGTATAACCTAAAAATGTAATGTTAACTGAACTTAAATCAATTTTTTCTCTATTTATAAATTTTAAAAATAGTTCAACAACCCACTCCCCCATTCCATCATTTATATCCCTTGCGGTTCTCATTAAATTTGGAGTGTATCCAGTCATCATAGATTTATGCATGAGATAGTAGGGGTCAATACTTATACAATGTCCACCAACCAGTCCCGGCTTTAGCTTCATAAAATTCCACTTGGTTGACGCCGCTTCAATTACCTCATGTGTATCAATACCTAGTAATGTATACATTTGATGTAATTCATTGATTAAAGCTATATTTACGTCTCTTTGAATATTTTCCGTGACTTTGGAGGCTTCTGCTATTTTTATTGATGGAGCAAGATGAATACCTGCATCAATTATTGATGAATATAAAAAAGCAACAATTTTTAGAACTTCTGGATTAGAACCAGATACAACTTTTTTTATTTTTTCTATGGTATTTATCTTGTCACCAGGAACAATTCTTTCAGGACTATATCCTGTAAAAAAATCTTGATTAAAAATTAATCCTGATTTTTCTTCTAAAATTGGTGTGCATATATCATCAGTAACACCAGGGTACACAGTTGACTCATATATAACTATAGAATCTTTGCTGATAAAGCTACCAACTAAATCACTGGAGCTTATTATGGGGCCTAGGTCTGGAGTTTTATCTTCATTAATTGGCGTAGGGACAGTTACTATAAATATATTTCTATCTTTTAAATCCTCTTCATTTGAACTTAATTTGCAACCTTCAAGAAGATTGTTTATCTCAGCAGGGTCCATATCATTATTACTATCTATGGAACTTTTAAGCTCTTCAATTCTAGTTTTATTGATATCAAAACCTAATACATCAAATCCTTTTAATGAAAATCTAGTTGCAAGGGGAAGACCGACGTAACCAAGGCCAATAATACAAATTTTGTAATCGCTTTTACTTAAATTCATTGTCTGAAAAAGAATTTAGTGTGTAAATTAACCCTGTATATACTGTGATAAAAAGAGAAATAAATAAAAATATGTCAGCAAAAATAATCAGAAGCATATTATTAATAGTAAGAGCTAGTAAATAAATACTAATAGTAAATAACTGGACTGTTGTTTTAATTTTTGCTAAAAAAGTTACTTTAGTTGCATCACTTCTATTATTACGTGCATTCAGATCTCTAAGAGCGCCAACCCAGATCTCTCTTGTGACAATTAAAGCGCCTATAAAGGCAATAAGATAGCTATCTAAATTTACAGCCAAACCAAATAATACAAAAACAATTAGTATTTTGTCCGCTATGGGATCAAGAACCTCTCCTAGCTGAGAAACAGCATCATATTTTCTAGCTAAATAACCATCAAAATAGTCCGTAATACTGGCCATAAAAAATAAAATGAGTGCCAGTAAATAGCCATCTGAGGACATTAATAACAAGAAAATAACTGCCCCTAGCACAATTCTAGAAAATGTTAAAAGGTTAATAAAAGTTGTCATTAATTTAATTCTTGTTTGATTAATTCTGCTATTTTGTCATTAATACCCTTAACAGTCATTAAATCTTCCTTATTTGCTTCCTTAATATTTTTAATACTTTTAAAATTTATAATTAATCTTTTCTTCAATACCTCTCCAATGCCATCAATATTATCTAGTTGAGATTTTTTAGTGCCGCCAAGCTTTTTCTTTCTTTGTGCAATTATGGCAAATCTATGAGATTCGTCCCTCATCTCTTGAAGTAATAAGTATGCTTTTGAATATTTATCTAGCTCTATTATTCCATCTGAAGAAAGTATTGTTTCAGTAGCTCTTATTCTATTAAAGCCCTTTACTATTGATATAACTTTTATATCCTTGTGATCAGAGTTGCTTATAACTGATTGACTATATTTTAGCTGACTTTTCCCGCCATCAATTAATATTAAATTAGGCTTAATACTTTCATTTTCGTAATATTTAATTCTTCTTGATAGGACATGTTCCAAGGATCCAACGTCATTGCCAGATAGATTTTTTGGAATATTAAATAATCTGTATTCTTTTTTTTGAGGACCATGCTTAGAAAAAACAACGCATGATGCGACAGCATGGTCTCCAGAAATATGACTCACATCATATGCTTCAATTTTGTTGAAACTGCCTTTTATACCCATGGCTTCCTTGAGATCATTGAAGGATAGAGAGTACTTCTCTTCCTTGCTCACATGATTTTGGATGACCTGCTTGGCATTTATCTTACATAGATTATAAATGGGCTTGATAGGTTTGCTTGGTGTATGGTTTATATTGATATTTTTATCAAATTTTTTCTTCAGCACTTTCTTTAAAATTACCTTCGATTCCAAGGAATGTGAGCATAGGATATTGTTTGGTATATCTGATTGATGATCATAAAAATTTAATATTGCACTTTGGTATACATCTTCAATAGATTCATAGTGCGCCTGTTTGACTAGGTGGGTTTTTGTTCCTCGAATTTTTCCCTTTCTAACTACAATAATACAAATACCTATATAGGTATCTTGGTCATGGACAGAAAATATATCTACATCCTTAGCTAGAGTGACTACAGACTGCTCTTCTCTTAAGATGTTTAATCTTTTTAATCTATCTCTTATATCTGCTGCTTTTTCAAAATCTAATTTTGTAACAGCTTTACCAATCTCATCCTTTAACCTGTCGACAGTTAGGGAATCTGTTGATGATAAATATGATTTTGCACTTGCTACGTCTTCAAAGTAATCAGTATTTTTGATCTTATCGACACATGGTGCTGAGCATCTCTTCATTTGGAATTCAATACAAGGCCTTGATCTACTAGCAAATGTGGCGTCACTACAATTTCTAATCTGAAAAACTTTTTGAATTTCTTTAATGGATTTTTTTACTGCTTCAGAGCTTATGAAAGGTCCAAAGTACTTAATATCAACTGCTTGTTTAGTTCTCTTGGAATAAATACCTGGATATTTGTGATCAAGCGAAAAATAAATATATGGATAGGTCTTATCATCTCTTAACAAAATATTAAATTTTGGTTTATTTTCTTTAATAAGCATTTGCTCTAATAAGAGAGCTTCAACTTCATTTTTAGTAGTAAAGGTTTCTATGTTGTCAGTTAATGATTTTATCTGGGCGGTTTTTCTGTCCTTGAAAGAATTACCAAAGTAGCTTGATACTCTTTTTTTTAGGTTCTTAGCCTTGCCAATATAAATAATTTCATAATTACTAAAAAACTTATATACGCCCGGGGTGTTTGGAACTTTTGTTAGGTCAACCGCCATTTTTTTCAAGATATTTTTTTGTGAATATCTTACCCGCGCTAACTCCGTATTGATCAAAAGGATTTATTTCAAGCATTTGGGAAGTTATAAACGTCCTATGCTCCCATGTTGCTATTAGATAGCCGAAGTTGTATGGATTTAATGATTTTAGTGAGAAGAGATTGGTTGGGATATTTCCATTCACTTTTTCAAAATCTTGTAAATCAGTTTGAGAACCCTTCGCCAAAAGATTTGACTGAGCTTGAGATTGAGCAAATAAAAGTTTATTACTTTCCTGATAATTGTCTATTGTAAAGATGTCTGCACACGCAGATGCAGTTCCTTGATGAAGCATCTGAAAGTATGAGTGTTGAGCTGTGGAGCCAAACCCACCAAATATAACTTGACCTGTTTTCTCAAAGATTGATTTAATATTTGGCTGCTTGCCTATGGATTCCATCTCAAGTTGCTGAGCATAATCTTTAAAAAAACGCATCTTCCAGCTATACATTAATAACACTCTAGTACCTTTGTTTAAAAAATTGTTATACCAGATATCGCTAAATGAAAGTGTTTTTATAAAATCTTGATAACTAGCATCTGAAAGTAACTGGTTATCCGCCTCAGCACCTCCTTGTAAAAAATCTTTAAATTTATCTCCTAATTCTAATATTGCCGGTAAAGAAATTGGCGACCACATAGAATATCTACCTCCAATCTCTTTAGGAAAATTTATAATAT
>Ga0209816_1000937_pt1 | contig 22148 bp, 28 predicted proteins | sample CoawatmetaG01DNA_FD_187509 | JGI IMG/M metagenome (GOLD analysis project Ga0209816, IMG submission 187509) | Marine microbial communities from the West Antarctic Peninsula - Coastal water metaG017-DNA (SPAdes) (version 2) | ecosystem: Environmental > Aquatic > Marine > Coastal ...
ACTAATTGAGCATTTTGGGCATCTGTGTTAGATTGCACTATCAATCTTGCTAAACCTGTAGCGTGTGTATTTCTTATAATTGCATCAACAGTTGAAGCATCACTTTTTATAACTGACAAATTTCCTGCAAAAGTTGTAGTTCCATCATTAAAAATTTCAACAACATCTAAACCATTTCTACCAATTCTTAATTTACCTGCTGAACCTATATTTTCTATAAACCAAGTGCTATTGGAGTATGTAGTATTAGAAGTTCCAAAATATAATGCAGGTCTCCCTGCTCCAAAAGTTCCTACTTTAATTTCATCAACTGAACTACTTGCTGCTGAGGCAGAAGTTAAGTTACTAAATGTAACATTTCCTCCAAAAGTTGCTCCTGAATCTACTGCTAAAACACCACCACCACTTGAGTTTTCGCTTATTCTTAAATTTTCTCCATTTCCATATATATCCCATCTCCCAGTTCCACTTGCTCCATACATTCTTACATAATCACCACTTGAAGAACTTGTAGCTATAAACTTTTTAGATGTAGCAGTTACATCACCTGCAAAAGTTGAGTCTCCACCACTTGCTATAGTTAATTTTGGTGTTGCCTGTCCATTTGTATGAAACTCAATACTTTTACCAGTATTTGCATATAAAACAACCTCATTATCTGTATCATCTACCCATAAAGCACCCTCAGTTGTTCCATTGTTTTGTAAACTAATTTGAGTAAATCTGTCTCCTGCGTTGTTTAAAATTAATTGATCTCCATTTCCTGCATTAACAGTTAAACCACCATTAAAAGTTCCTGTTCCTGTAGTTATTAAATTACCCCCATTACTAACAGAAAATTTTTCTGCTGCTGATTCATTAAAAACTATTAAACTTTTAGTTGTATTTGCACCTAAATATCCCTCTACAGTTCCACCTACTTTTAATTCTACTAAAGCTGTAGCACCACCTGTTCTATCTAAACTTAGTACTGTACCACCATTTACAAAAGTTGCACTTGTTCCTGTTAAAGCACCTGTAAGAGTTCCCCCTGCAAGTGGTAAATATAAACCTGCTGAAGTATCTACATAAGCAGTTGTTGCTACCTTTGTAGAATTGTTATTTGCTGATTGTGTTACAGCAGTTGTTAAAGTGTTTATTGTACCATTTAAATCACCTAAAAAAGTAGGTGATGTCATTGTTCCTGCTGCTAAAGTATTTCCACTTGTAGCATTTACTGTAAACTTATTTGTATTTATTGCTAAGTTTCCAACAAAAGCAACATTTCCAGTTGTTCCATTAGCTGTAAATTTATTAGTAGCTACTGCAAAATTACTTCCTGAGTTTAAATTTGTAGTCGTACTTAAACTTCCTGTTACTGTAATTGCAGCACCAGATTCAGCCATTATAGAATCAGCTATTGTTCCTGTTGCTGACCATTTAGCAATATTTCCAGGTGTTCCTGTTCCTTCAACATCTGTATGATCTAATTTCTCCCATACGTTAGTTGCTCCTGCTATTACCCAATCACCAACAGACCAAGTGTTAATTCCATTTAAACTTGTAGTACCACCTTCATTTACTACATAATAATAACCTTGATTTATAAATGGACTATTATCTATTGTATATCCTTCTCCTGTTAACATAATGTCTGAAGCTAACGAAAGTGTGGTATTACTATCAACACCAGTAACTAAAGCAGTTTGTCTGTCAACCTGATTTATTACTTTATCTCCAACAGTAACGGTTGAAGTAAAATTTGCTAAACTATCAACTAATTTATTTGCAGTTGTTGCTGTTGTTATTCCGTTTGCAGCTTCACCTCCACCTGAACTTAATACAGGGGAATTACTTGTAGCATTCCAAGCTCCTTGAAATTGAAGTCCATTAGCTAAACCATTTATTTGTGATTGTAATTTACCAATACCATCTAAAATTGAATCTGTTGCTAAAACAGTTGCAGAAGCAGGGGTTGGCAATCCTGTTAATACTTTTGCAGTTACCGAATTATTGTCTAATGTTACAGCACCACTTACTGGTTGTGTTCCATTTACATTTAAAAGTATTCCTGTTGCTTCGCCTGTAACTGATAAACTTCTTGCTGTTTCCCAAGCTGTTGCAGTGTCTGCATTTCCAGTTAAATCTCCTGTTACATTTCCTATAACATCTACACTAATTGAACTTGGTAAACTTATTGTTGCTGTTTGATTAACTACGGCAGTTGTTATTTCATTTGTAGTACCTAAAATATTTAGTGTTTGTGTATTAAGGTTAACATCTCCAGTTCCTGTATCTCCTGTTATATCTAAATCTGAAGCATTATCTAAACCTTTTACATATGCTGTTGTCGCTACTTTTGTAGAATTATCACTTGAAGATTGAGTAGTTGCTGAAACACCATTTACAAGAACAGATGTTGCAGTAACATTACCAGTTAAATCCCCATCTACATTTCCTGTTACATTACCTTGTAAATTTCTATGAACTGTTGATGGTAAACTTAAACTTAATCCTTGATTTGCTGCAGCAGTAACTATTTGATTAGTTGTACCTGTTATTGCTAAAACTTGAGTGTTTAAAGTTACATCTCCTGTTCCACTATCACCACTAAAATCTAAATCACTTGCAGCATCTAAACTATCCACATACGCTGTTGTAGCCACTTTAGTTGAATTGTTTCCTGCTGTTTGAGTGATAGCAGTAGTTGCTGTATTTATAGTTCCGTTTAAGTCTCCTGAGAACGTAGCACCTGTATAAATTCCGCTTATAGTTACACTATTTGGAAGACCTATAGTTAATTTTTGATTTAAAGCTACAGTAATAATTTCGTTTGTAGTTCCTGATATTTCTAATAATTCACTATCTAAATCTACTTCACCAATTCCAGAGTCTCCTTTAAAATCTAAATCAGAAGCTGTTACAACTGCATCTACATACGTTTTAACTGCAGCACTTGTTGGTACAGTAGTATCGTTATTAAAATTAGCTATTCCATTAGCTGCTGTTACAAATTGAGTTATTGTAACTCCTGTTCCTGTGTCTTTTAAAGACCCCCATTCTAAAATGGAAGTTACCTTAAAATCTCCTGAATTGTTTAAAAATAAACCAGAAGCATTACCTGAACCATCAGTTAATTGTTTTAGAGTTGCACTTATTGCAGCATTATCTATAGTCTTTAAAAGACCGGGATAAGTTGCAGATATTTTAGTATTAAATAAAGTAGCCATAATTATTTTTTTCTATTTTGTTTTTTTAAAAATGCTTTTAATTTTTCTACATTTTTTTCTTTTGGTTTATATCTCATAATACCCATCCATTAAAAATTGCATCTTGTGATGGATCAATATCGTCATTTGAATTGCTTAAATATTTAGGAAAAGTTGTGTTATTAAAATTCATATAATCAATAAATCTTCTGGTATAATATTCAGCGTATTCTCTAGCTTTAGCAACTAAATAATCTAATTCTTCTTTAGATGCACTTTCGCTATTTTCAGATCTATGTTTATATACTCCGCCATTTTTTATTTGATAAGCTGCGAATGGAATATAATCCACTTGAGCAAACCAAATTAGCATTGGTTGAATATAATCTACCATTAATAAAAAATGATTAGGATTAGCTATTTCAGTTAAAGTTCCTGCAGTAATCATTCCTTCAAATTCTTTATATAAATCAGTACCTAAATAATTTTGAATATGGATAGTTTGTGCTAAAGAAATAAAATAAATAAATTTATTAGTATCTACATTCCCATCGATTATGGAATTCCTAACTAAGTCTGTTCTGTTTATAAATAGTGGTTGTGCCATAATTTTTTATTTTGGGTATGCTCCTCGCCCTGTTTGTTTATCAGTTGCTATTGCAGCTTTTTTACTTCCTCTTGGATTTCTTAAATAACTTTTAGGAATTGTTCTAACTTTTTTATAATTATTTAAATTTTCTGAAATTTCAGTATTACTTTCTAATCTATATAAAACTCTAACCCATTTATGTTGGCAATATATTCCACCTTTTAATTCAAAAATATTATAATCTAAATCTGGTTTATGTCTAAAATCAGTATTTACTTCCTCTCTATAACTTGCTTTATCTATATCTTCAATTCTCCATACTAATCCTTGACCACTTAAACTCATCATTTTTTCACAAAAAGGTCTTGATTGTCCACTTTTTGCCATACCACGAGCATATTTATATCTAATTTTATATAAACCATTTTTACTATCTAAATCACTATAAGCAGAACCATCATTTTTACTTCCTACATTTGTTTCAGTTTCTTGTTTTAAACCAATTATATCTCTAATTTTATTTAAAGTTGATTTTTTTTCTTTAATTAAATAATTTGCCCAATCCTCATTACTATATTCTGAATTTTCATCTAATTCATCTACAAAAACCCATTTACTTTCCATTTTAATTCCACTTGTTCCTAAACTTCCTAAAACAACCTCAACATCTTCTTCTGATAATTCTGTAGAAATTTTTACACAATTATTTACAGTTTCACCTTTTGAATTTTTTTTAGTTCCTTTTTTTTGATAACCATCCCAACAAGGACTTTTACCTAATTTATTATGACTTTTACAAGGCATATACCAAAGTTCACCATTAACTTCCATTTCGTGATGACCACCACAACCTATTTCTTTTGCTGCATTTTCGGCTTCTTTTATTGTTTTATATGCTGTTTTACCATCTATCATTTTTAAACTAAATTTCTGCATTTCAACCCCTGTTTCTTCTTCAATATCCTCTTTATCTTGAATGGTTTTATCTATTTCAGTAAATTCTAGTGGCTGTAAGGTTATAAAGTATAGGTTTAAGGCTATATCGTTATACGCTAATAGTTGATCAAAGCATTTAATTAAAAGCTCTTGAAAAGGTCTTATAACGGTATTATCCATTAATAAAGATGCAGTTTTAATTTCATCAGCATTATTTCCTAATCCTGCACTATCTTTTATACCTAAAAGCATTGGAGATACTACCCTATGAGAAACTAATATTTTTTTGGTACTTTCCTCACTTAAAAATTGGTATTGTTGGTGAGCATCTGATAATTGTACTGGCGTTATCTCTGCTTGGCTTTCTTTATTATCATTGAAGGCTAAAATAAATTTCCCTGCATTTGAACTGCCAGAAAATTTTTGTGCAATCCTTTGTTCAATTAATTCTCTTTGTTCTTGATTTGGTGTTCCATTGTTAAAATTTATAAGCATTGAAGGTGCCAATCCATTCATTATGTTATTTAAATGATAATTACTTATTTCTTCTTCTAACTCTGCATATTGTAAACCTCCTTGATAATCTACAGGACTATAATAATAAAATCCTGCTCGGTAAGGTTTTATATAATATATCTCAATATTTTCTTTACTTGTACCGTAAGATGGAATTCTTAACGGTTTATCAGAGGGTTTTATATTTGGCCAATCATTGAAATAATAATAAGCATTTATATTTCCTTCCTCATCAGATTGTTCTGCTCTTAATGTTTCAATAGGAAAATGTTCTAATTGTGCTATTTTTTTTCTACCCTTTCCATAAATTACTTGAATAGCTGCTTGACCCATTAATTTAAGGTCATAACTAACTTTTTGTACCATTTCAGGTTTTAAGAGTGTAATCATTTGAGCATATTGCTCAGGCTTTCTTGAAGCATCTGTGGCATTTATACCTTTACCAAATATTTGTTGACTAATTCCATTAATACAAGCATTATTGGTTGGACTACCATTGTAACGATCTATAAGAAATTGAAAATAATTATTATCTACCCCATATTTTATCCAATCTTTACCTTGTACCTCTAATATTTCTGGACTTGTATAGGTTGCTAAATTTACAAAACTAAACTCTGAGTTATGCTTTGCAAATCTTCCATTATTATCTCTTTTTATTGTTTTTTTCATAATTAAAATACCTTATAAGTGTTATCAAAGGAATTAAAAGTTTTGTAAATACCCAAATTTAAGTTGTAATATTCATCTTCCATTTGATCTATTTCTTGATCAGTACAAAAAATTCTATCTCTAAATAAGGTAGCATCTGTTGTTCTATCTATATTCCAAAAAGTGTTATCATTTTCCCATAATTGATAATTAGTATTCCAAAAATTAAAATCAGTAAAAAAACGAATATCATAAAAATGTCCTTCTATTAAAACAGGATCAAATATTTGATTAAAAGTTAAAAAATTAACATCAGTAGTTGCTGTTGTTATATCATAAAGAACAGTAATATTTGTACTATCATCTGTAATAGACATAGTAAATTCTGATCCATATATTCTAGGGATTACATTAAAAGTTTGCGCTGTTACAGCAGTCTTAAAAACTATCATTACTTATATAACGTATTAATTAACTTATTTTGTAGATAGATAAAAGCAAAAAAAAAGCACCCCTTAGAGTGCTTAATTTCAATATATAAATTATCTTTTATTAATTAGGAACAATTTGTCCTGCTTCAGCAGTTATAACTCCTGAATCTAGAAAGTAAGGTGCTGTTTCCTCCATACCTTCTAAAACCATTGTAAACCCACTTAAATCACCTGCAGCAGCTCCTGAGACTACCGTTCCTGTTGTTACTTCCATCCCATTCTCAAATCCACATAAGAATGTATTTCCATAATAATCAACAACTGCAGCGTAAGGTCTACCTAAAGCTAATATTTGTAACTCTGCTTGAGTTTTAGCTTCTAAAAATGTTAAAGTTAAATTAATTGTTTGAGTATAAAAAGTTGTTCCATTTTCTCTGCTACTTGTAACAGTAGTTTCTAAAGAACTCGGACCTTTTACATCAAATTTATACCAACTAGCAGTACCTGCTACAGCAGTTACTTGTTTAGTTGCAGCATCTATTGTTATTCCTGTTAAACCTCCAAAATCAGCAAATAGGACTTCTTTAATCCCACCAAAAGCTGACTTACAAGGTATTTTCCTTCCTGATGTTAGTGCACACGCCATTTGTTTTATTTTTTATTAAAAAAAAAGGTAAATAAGTAAAACCTACTTACCCTTTAATTTTGGTTAATTATTTATTAAGCTGAATATTCAACTAAATCTGAGGCAACTCCAAATTGGACACCTGATGTAAATCTCATTATCATCCTAACATTTTGGCTTCCATCTATGTCAGCCATATCTATAACTTTTACTTGTTGGTTGTCATTTAACAAACCAGTTCCAAAATAAAGGTTACTTCTTTCGGCTGCATACATTTTGTCATTAGCCATTCCCGGACAAACAAAGATTTTAACACCATTAACAGTTAAACTTCCATTGTTCCACCATTGTGTACCTTCATTATTTGTTCCATTTGCTCCTAATCCATTTGCTGCAAAGCCGCCTAAAGCCTGAACATAAAATTTAGCTGCTGAACTTGGTATGTAAATGAATAAATCTTCTTTACCATAAAGAGCAGATGGAATTGCATCCACAACCTTAGATAATTCTGCAATAATATTTACTGCTGAAAGAGTTGTTCCTGTAACTTGTTGAGCTGCTGGAATATCTCCTGCTGCTGCTGCTGTTGCAATAATCTTTTGGAATCCATCAAATGAATTATTAGATGCTGCTGCAGTATCTCCTTGCCATAATGTTAATTCAGTTGATTGAGCAACTTCTGCTGCCACGTGAGCAATTAAAAAATCACTAAAAACAGGTGGCAGATTTCTCGCCAAACCAAATCCCATACTTGCGGATTCCCAATCATTTACAAAATCTTTTTTACAAAGTTGTAGGTTAACCTGTAACTCAGTTGGCTGTATAATTCTTTCAGTTAATACGATAGAAGAATTAGGATCAAAATCACAAGATGCAGGACTAACTAAAGAACCTGTTGCTAATTTTTTGATTACTTCTTTATAACTAATGTTTGCTTTAACAGTTAATCCACCATCACTAATAGTGCTTGAACTAAGTAAAGCAGCGGCTATATATTCCCCAGCAAATTGACCGGCATAGGAAGTAGAAACGCTCACTGCTGTTCCCAATTTTACATTTTTTAAATTACTCATTTTATTATTTTTATTTATTAATTATTATTATTATGCTTCTGATGCCCAAATTCCTTGACATCCTATTATATACCATTCTGTTAAACTAACTGCTCTTAAAGCACACCAGTCACCTTGAATAGATGTTGCTTTAGTATTTTCCCAGTCTTTACCTAAAACACCACCTGCTACTACTACAGAAGCTGATAAAGTAACTGATCCAATTATTTTGTTTGAATCATCAGGCGAAATAACTAATTTGTTGTTTCCTGCTGCACCTGAATTTCTAAAGAATATTGTGCATCCTAAATTTCCTGATGTAATTTTAGGAATACCTATTGTTAAACCATCAACTGCAACGTTGTGGTCATTTCCTAAATCGCTTTCTGAAATATCTCCAGTTGCTGTATAGTAAGATTGTCCAACTTGATTTTGGACATCGTCATTTGATAAATAGTTGAAAGTGCTCATTTTTTTAATTTATTTTTATTTATTATTTATTTAATTTTGCTAAAACTCTATCTAAAGTATTTCCTACTCTATTTTGAGAATATAAAAATCCTTTATTATTTGTAGATTTTTTAGATTCTGGACTGTGTTTTATTGGTGTTACTGAAGGTTCAGATAATTTTTCAATTTCATTATCTAAAAGAGATTTAAATTCTTCTTTTACTGTTCTTGATTTTAAACTACCATCATTTACTTCTTCAACTTGATCCTCCATTTTAGATTCCTTATCACCTTTTAAATCGGCAATAGCATCCTCAAGATTTTGAATTTTAACTTCCATTTCTCTAAAAGAATCTTTAGTAACATAATTACCTTCATCTGCCATTTCCTTTTCTTCTTCTTGGTCTTCATATTCATCTTTATCTTCCATATCTTCTGTTATTTCCTTTTCTGGTACTTTATCAGATACTTCTCTCATATCAGCAATTAGTCCTTCTTCTTCTACAACAAGTAACCTTCCATCTTCTAAAATATATTCGCCAACAGGCATTGCTACTTTCTCATCGTCTGTCATAATGAAAATTTCCTTTCCTTTTTCGAAAGATTCAGCTTCTACTCTAGTTCCATTTTCTAATTTCATTTCCTCTAATTTGATTTGGATGTCTAAAAGTGTCTTAATTTTATTTAACATTTGTGTACTTTTCATAATTATTTATATAACGGTTATTAATTTAAATTTTGTGTTTTCAACTTATTTTTGTTATTGAACCAATGCCTTGAGCCCATATAGAACCATCGCAACATTGCCTAGAATAATTTAAAGTATCAGGACATAAACAAGCTCTTTGTCCTCCATTTTGTGCTGCTCTTGCAGGAATATAACCTGCACTACCAGGTCTTCTATTTTTTCTTATTCTTCTAATCATTGATCAAAATATCTTTTATTGATTCAAGTAATTTATTATTATTAACCTCCATTTTTTCTTCTACTGATTCTTTAGGAGATTCCATCTTATCTGCAAAGTATCCTTCAATACTAAAACCTTTAACTTTATTTGTTTTAACGTACTCGTTCCATATTTCATCGTTGTTAACTTTTATGGTACCCATCCAAGTGCCAATTGGTACATTTAAATTATATAAACGGCTTTTATCTTCGGTTTCACTTTCAACGATCCAAGATTCTACAAGTGTTAAACCACTTAAAGTATGTTGGTGTTCTAAAGTTGAATTGTTTTGGTTACCGTTTTTTAAATATAATTGAGATGCTTTTGAAATTGTATCTTTTGAGAAATAAATATAATATTCATCTTCACCAGATTTTCTATAAATTGGTTTATTAGGCACAAGTAAAGCACCCATTAATAATTTTTTATCTTTTGATACCTCAGCAAGTTTAATCTCTTTGCTGTTTAAAGCAATAAAATCTTCTTCTATAGCAGGTGATTCAACTATCGAAATTGCCTCAATTCCTGAACCTTCTTGGTCTTCATCAAGTACTAATTCTATAATCTTCATATTAATATAACGTATTTAATTGTTAATTTTGTTTTTATATTGTAGCTCCTTCTACAATATTTCTTTGTAAACTTTGTGCAGTAGTAACATCGTTAGAAACTACAAACGCTCTTACAGGTGTTTGCTCCTGTTGTCCTATTGCAGATGCCAATTGATTTGTTTCACTTGCTCCTACTGTATTGAATGTTGGTGGTAATTGTGGTATTGATGGTGTTCCACCACCTCCACCACTAACTGTAGGACTAGGTGTTGAACCTTTACCATCTGCTTTTGTTGATGCTATTTTTTTAATTTGTAAAGCACTAAATGCACCTGCTAAACCTGCTTGTATATAAGGATATGCGGGGAAACCTATTGTTATAGGATTTTTATTTGCAGTAGTAAATGCGTTTTGAACACCTTCAATACCTGATATAGTTGCTTGACCTATAGCCATTGCTTTACCAACAGCACTACCTTGACCTGCAATAGCACCAATCAATGCCATACCTTGTTTCGCTATATCTACTTTTGCTTTGCCAACTGCTTTGTCTCTTGCTGCTTCTATTTTAATGTCTTTCTCTTTACCAATTTGTATTTGTTTATTCCAATAGGCTATTATTTTGGCTTTTTGTTCTTCAGTTGCATTTAATTTATCTAATTCCGCTATAGCTTTTTCAGATTCTAAAACCGCTTTTCCTTCTTCTGTAATCGCTGATGCTTCTGCCTCTTGTTCTTCAAATGCTGTTTGTATTTGTTTTATTGCATCTAATCTTTTTTGTTCAGTTACTTTAGCATCCTCAATTACTTTGTTTGCTGCTATTTGATCATCTTCTATTTTTTTATTTGCTTCTGTCTTTGCTTTTTCTTTTATAGCTTTTTCTTCATTTACTGCTGTAGTTATTTGTGTTTGTAAAAGTCTTTGGCTTCTTAATTTTTTAGTATCTAAATTAATTAATTCTGCCTGCATTTTAGCAAGTTTATCTTTTGAAGCAATATTATTATCGCCTTGTTCCATTTCTAAAATTTGAGCATCTACTAAAAGCTGTTTTGCTTGTATCTCTTTTTTAGTAATATCTTCTTCAATCTTTTGTGCTTTTCTTAATAAAACAATTCTTTGTGCTGCTGTTTTATTTTCTCTATCCTCTGCTTGAAGTCTAATATCGTTAATTTCGTTATTAGCTTTTGCTCTTTCAATTTGTAAATCTCTTTCTATGTGATGTGCTTTCTGTCTTTTTTTTGTTACTTCATCTAATGCTCCAACTTCTTTTTTTGTTTCTTCTACAAATCCTTTAACGGATTCTGCAGCACCTACAACAGCTTCTTTAATTGTTTTAAACGGATTAGATATAAATTTTGTAATGCTTGATCCTAAGCTTTTAATAGCTTTCATTGGATTTGTTACAGCAGATATTATTGATTCGCCTAATTTTCCAAATAAATCTAATACTTGATTTACAACTGCTCCAATCATTGCCATTCCTCGCTCAAATTTTTCCTGTCCTGCCTCTGATCTTTTAAAAGATTGTACTAAAGCTACTATTCCAATTACTAAAGCACCAATTCCAGTTCCTATAATAGCAACTTTCATTAGATTAAATCCTTTAGTTGCACCCATAATGCCTTTGGTCATTCCTTGAAAACCAGAAATAGCACCACCTGTAAATTTATCTACAGTATTTAAAACACCACCATAATCTTTTTGATCTTTAATAGCTTGTTTTACAACTACATTAGATTTTTTTTGTTCGTCTTTAGACCTTTTTATTGCTTCCTTTTGTTTTTTTAAAGTTTTATTTAAATTTTGTAATTTATCTTTTCTTTCTTTTAACCTATTGGCATCTTTTTTACTTGTTTTTTCTAATAAATTTTCAGTTTTTGTTATTTCTCTGCTTATAGCATCCAATATATCTTCTTGTTCCTGTAAAGTTGAATTAACATCTGCTAATGCTTTTTGTGCTTGTTTAGTTTCAGCACTTACCTGTATTGCTATTATTTTTGCCATAATACTTTTTTAACTTGTTTGTATGCTTCTTTCCAATTAGTAGCTAATTTGTTTTTGCCTTTTGCTATTCTTATGTTTTCTGTATCTTCATTAACATATCTTAATAAACTTATTATTTCTTTGATCATACTATATTTAATAATTCAAATTGTGTTTCTCCTGTAATTAGATTAATATTAGCGTTATTTATGTTATAATCTATGTTATTTATTGTTATTCTATCATTCATTTGTATTTTATAAATGATGTTTAAAGGTAAAAAAGCCTTAATTTTTATGATTCTTCTTTTAGAATTAAACGCTTGACTTATATAAGTGTTATAAAAGTTTTTAAATAATGTGCCATCAAATTCACTATTATTTGTCCATTCATTATTTTCATTATTAAAATTAATATTTTGTGTATTAGATGCAGGATTTAAACTTACACTATTTGATGGTATAATATAAGTTGTTAAGTCATCAAAAGTAAGTGCATTTTGTACTCTTTTAATCCTTATTTCTTGCGATACATCACTTGTGCTTGGAGTTAATCTTATAGCATAAAATAATAAAGGATCACCAACCATACTTTCTTTGTTATCATTTGCAAAGTATCCAGTCATTAAATTTAATGGTGTAGTTCCTCCATTTTGATTGTATAATCTAACCATTTGTAGATGTTCAAAAGGTGTGGTTACGTTATAAGGAATATTTGGTGCTGTAAAACTACTGCTTTGTTCTGTTGTTCCTATTCCTTGATAATTTATACCACCCCAAGCACCACCAGTTGTTTGTAGAAATTGCTGTGCATAAAATGTCTTTTGTCCTTTATAACTAAAAGTTATGGCATTATATGGTAAACCAACTTTAACAGAAGTTTTAGAAATATCTACATATTTAGAAATATCCCAAGTATTAAAATTAGATGCGTAATAAGAATCTAATGTTTGTATTCTTATTTTACCAAAATTTGGATTTGTATTTCCGTTTACTAATAAAGATTGATTATCAAAATAAGCAGTAAGATTAAATAATTTAAATAAACCATTCATAAAATCTATAATCTTTAAATCTGGCATTTGTTGACCTACTATAAATTCAAATTCAGTAGCAAAATCAAAACCTGTTCCACTTGGTATTTCCCATTCATTTTCCCAACCACCACCGACAACATTGCTTAAATCTTTTAAATTCCAATTAAAACTTACAAAACTAATAGGAGAACTTCCAATAATTTCAATTACATAAGAACCTGCAGGTAATAAAAAATCATTTTGTCTAAATGTTGCAGATGCTGTTAAAGTAATTGATGTAAAAATTACAGTAGAAGTTGTAATGTCTACAATTCTAACTGTATATTCTGGTACTGTTCCTGTTGTTACAATACTTAAAGTCAATCTATTAGGAATTGCAAAAGGTGTTATAATTAAAGCACTACCATTAGACATTTGTGTTTCTGCATTTACATATCCTGCTGATGCTACAAAACCTGTAACTTGATTAGTAAATGAGTTTATTTGTATTGAGGGTTCTACATTACCTTTTTTAGCATTTAACCATAAATAAAGATTATTAAATTGGGAATTATTATTAGCACCAAAAAAATCATTTGAAAAGGTTAATCCATAAGTTGATTGTATTGCGTCAACAATAGTGCTAACTTTAATAGCATATTTTAATTGCGACCATAACAAACCTTGTCCTGTCTGTGGTGAAAGATTACCTTCTATTGTTGTTGAAGCTGTATCGAAATATGCTTCTGTTGTATGTGTTATTAAAGGTGTTATAATTACAGTAGATGAAGCAGTAGGGTCTACCTGCATCTTTCCAACTACACTAGCATTAATATAATCTAAATTATAAGGTGTTAAAGCACCCTGTAATGAGTTTAAACCTGAATTTCTAAATTGTTTATTTAAATTAATTGTTTTACCATAAAATGTGATCTTATATGCGTATGCTTTATTATTTTTTAGTTCCACCTCTGTTAAAGCAATAAATCCATCTTTATATGGAATATTATTTAATTCAATTTTTGCTTCTCTTTTATTTCGAGCATCGAAACCATTTGTAATATCAAAATTATAATAATGCTCAAACAATTTATTATTTGTTTTACTTGCAGGAATAGTAAATGTTTTGGTAAACTCTGCAAATATTTTATCTGGTTCTTTTATGTTTTGAATAGATAAACTAATGGATATGGTTTCATCTTTAAATAAATCAACTCTTTGAAATTGTGAAAGTGTAGGATTATTTTCAACACTACTAATATATAATTGGAGTTTTTGCATTATCTAACATTATTTATAAAGTCAAATGACATTTCAAAAGAAAAGGTAAATTGTATTAATCTATCGTTTAAAGAATTTTTATAAGCAAAACCATTAGTTTTTATATTAATTGGTACAGTTGTAAAACTACCAGTGGAAGGTACTCTAAATGTAACCCAAACCTTTTCAGACAATAGCATTTCAGTAAAAACATTATTATAATATTCAGGAACATAAAAAGAATCCAATGTAATAGATTGTTTTCCTTGTATATCAAAATTCTGTTTAGTATGATTATTAATAGAATAAGTTCCTGTAGAGGTTATTGTGTTTGAATTAAAAGTTTTTCTTGAAGATGATATATTTTGAACAACTTTAAGTGTAAAAAACTCGGTTTGTATTGCTCCAAATTTATTTATAAAACTAACTTTATAACCTATATCAGCAGGAGTTTCTGTATAACCACTATTAAAACTTGTGTATTTAGTGCAGGGAACTCTAACAATATTAATAATTGTTCCATTAACAATTTTTTCAGTTGCATTAATACCTGTAGCATTATATTTAACTGTTCCATTTAATATGCTTGGAATTTGTACTGCAATATTTTTAGGCGCATACATTGTATAAATTTTTTCACCTGAACTTGTAGAACCCGATTGAATATAATTAGAAATTGCAGGGAATTCTGTTGAACTTACTGCAGGACTTGCAGCTTCATAAAAAGTACCATATCCATCTAAACCAAAATGAGTTTGTGAACTGTTTCCTCCTAATTGATTTCCTTCTGCATTTGGTGCATCCCAAAAATTTAAAACTAATATAATATCAAAAGCTGGTAAAGTACTATAATCAGTACCATTCCAAGTTATGTCTAAATAATCTCTTGCTAATTCACCCCACTCAAACAAAGCAGTTACCCCTTGTTCTGCATCTTTTATTAAAGTATATTGTATTGTACCTTCGATAGAAATCGTAAGTTTTACTGATGCTGTTCCAGATGTTCCTGAAATTGCAGAAATATATTGAGGACTTCTAATTAATCTTGTTGCCATTGTTTTTTATTTTTATTCCTTTTTCAAATTCTAGTGCATAAGCCTCGAATAATTCTTGTGGTAAATTATCAAATGCTTTATTATAAGGTTTAGTATAAAAAAAGGATGGTTTTAATCCTCTATTATAAATATTTCTTGCTATTACTTGACCAATTGTCTCATAATTTCCTTTTGCGAATTTTCCTGTTGATTTTTTTATTCCTTTTTTATATGTGTATTGTCTTAATCTAATATTTTTAATTTGTGCCCAAGATGATATACCTCTCACAAAATCTTTCCAAGTACCTTTTGCACTACCTGAACCAAATTTATAGGGTGAATTAGGTGCTTGTTGTCCAGTTAATTGAGCATTAGAACTAACTTTTTTAGGGTCTTTTCCTTTAACACCTTGATCTTGGAATAACCCATAATCCTCCATAAAAAAATCTAATATTACTTTAGTTTTTTCATCTTTTATTTTATAGCTAAGTGAATTGTATAATGGTCCACCACCTTTGCCTTTTTCTTTAAGATTTTTTTGTGATTCAGCAACCATATAATCACCAAAAATTTTAAACGCTTTATTTAATTCATTAAAATCCATTAGCAAATACTTATATCGTTATAAATTAAAATATCCATTGTAATTGTCCACCCTGCTAATTCATTATCAAATCTATCATAAAATGGCTCTATGTTAGGATTACCATCTAATTGGTATTTGTCAAAATGTAAAGTTCCTTTTCTTAATATTTGTGTTAATTTATTTACTACTGCTAATTGAGTGTTTAAAATATCTTGTAAATCGTTATTTCCTTCAAATTGATCAACAGTTATTTCCTTAGATTGATGAACTATATCCATTGCTAATACTGAAATATTAAATCTTAAAACACCATCTTCTTGTACTACATTGTTAACTATAATATGTGATAAAGGAAATATGGTTTGTTTTTGTAAATCTACATCCGCTATATCTCCAGTTGTAACGCTGTTTACATTTATATCTGCTAATAATTGAGATTTAATTGTTTCGGTAGCTTGATAAAATGCCCTTGTTCCTTGTTGGCTCATTTAAATTGTTTTTTTATTTGTTTGTTTTCTAACTCTGTTTTGTCTTTCATAAATGCCAACATATAAAAACATTGATGAAATTTTAATTTAGTGATATTTTCAATTCGTTCAATGTTTCCTTTAGATAAGGCAAAAAGTGATTGATACCATCCATATTTTGCTGCAAATCCTTCAGTTGGTCCGAGTGTGTTGGTTGTTTGTTCTCCAAAGAGTTCAGGGTAATTGCTGACAATTCCAGTCCTAAATTCAGAAAAAAAAACAAAGAACTTATAACCGCATCCATTGGCATTTTTAACATATTATCTTTTGTTTCAGGATTGTATTTAGCAATGTCATATTTACCTCCTAATTTATTAGTGATAGGTCTATATAAAACATTCATAGCAACCTCTATATTATCATAATTACCTGAATATGTATCTAAATCTATATATTCACCTAAAGTCATATCATCTAAATTTGGTATAAAACCATATTCTTTTTTGTTTATTTTAAACCTTGTAACCAATTTAGGTTTTTCTAAAAACATTGAATTTAAAGTTCCTGTAATATCTTCTACATCTTTATATCTCATTTCAGTAGCCATTTTATTGGAAATGTTACAAAAAATTTCCATCATTTTAGCCTGTATAAAATTAACATCTTCACTTGTTTCATTAATTTTTAGAAATTCTTTATATTGCTTTAAAGTGATTTCATTTAAGTGGTCAGGTATTGTAAGCTTTACTTCCATAATTATATAACGTATTTAATTGGTGATTTTACTGCACAAAAAAAGTGCCTATTTCTAAGCACTAATTTAAACAAACAAACGGATTTATTATAATTATGTAAAATTTTCTACATTATAAGATATTTCTTGCATTATTATTTCTTCCCAAGCTGAAGGCACTTTATGTCCTGATATTGGAAAAAGTCTTTTATTTATATTAATAATGTCACCTTCTTCAGTGGTATATTGTTCTATATAAATTCTTTTAATATTAATTTCATCTTCTTCTGGTGGATTATAATAATTACCTGCATTACCTTTACGAAATTCATATTTAACTTCTAATTCAAAATTATCGCATTCTAATGTTATTATATTATTTATTTGCTTCATTAATTTATATTTTTATAGTTAAAATTATAGTTATTAATAAAGCTAAAGCATAAAAGCAAATTAACCACATCCAATTATTTGGGTTTTGTTTTAAGAATTTTTTGATCATTACATAAAAGTTTTAAATTGTTCTAATTTTTGATTAAATTTTTTCATATCATTATTAATCCATTGCGTTTCTTTTAAATTATGTTGATGTTGTAATTTATCTATACTTCTCCATAATTCTCTTAAAGCTTCGCCCTTTAAAAGTTTAGTACCTTTTTCTAAAAGTTGTAATTCTTTTAAATGTTTGCTTTTTAATTGTTGTAAGTTCATTTTGTTTATTTTAAATTTTTTAAATTAAAATTAATTTTATTATCCCAGTTATTGTTTAAAATAATATTTGCAAATTTATCGCTAGTATAATTTATAATTACACTTTTGTTTAAAACAGTATAATCTAAATTTAAATAATTTGCAATTTGTTTAGCAAGATTAACATTGCTTTGTCTTGTCTGTAAATTTACTTTGTTAATTGTTTGTTTCATTTTGTTTGTTTTGCATATTAACTTAATTATTAATATAATCAAATATACAAAATATATACAATACCCACAACTATATCTGATTGTTTTCTATATATTCTATTTCTTCTGTTAATTCATTTATTTCTAATAAAGCATTGTTTCTTTGTTCTCTATATTTACTATTAGCTAATTTGCAGTTAGCAATATGAGTTTGTAAATTATTAGTGTAAAATAAAATATCAATTATACATTCTTGTATTGTTACTAAATTTTTATTATCTGAATCAGCTACTTCTTTATTAATTAATTCTGATAAAAGAATTGCATTATTATAATATGCTAAATCTTTAGTGTTTTGTATTTTGGTTATCATCTATTTTAATTTTAATATTTAGTAATTCTATTGTTGAATATATAAAATTACTTTTATCTTCTTTATTTTTAAATGTTTGAGGTACTTTAACCCAAAAAATACCTGATTTTTGTGGATTTAATAATGCTTTTAATAAAGCACCAAATTTTCTCATTGGTTTCATAATTTTTTAATTGAGTCTTTTAGGTTATTTAAATACATTTCTTGCATTTTTTTATTTTCTTTTATTGTTTGATCTATTATAAAAGGTAAGTCTTTTAAAAGCTGTTCTACATTAATTACAACACATCTTTCTTCATCATTTATTCCATTGTGGTAAATATAAAGTTCACCATCTTGACAATGTAATGAATGAGATTCGTGGACATAATGGTGGTTTTTAGCCATTTCTAATTTGTTTTCAAGTAAAACTATTTCAGCTTTTAAATCATCTATTAATTTGCTCATAATTAAAACCTATTTTTTAAGTTAATATAATCTACTTGCTCAACACATCTTAAAGCTTCTTTTAACCATTCTTTTTGATATTCAGGAAGATCGGCATAACTAATTAGTGATTTTAAATTACCAATAGCTTTGCCAATTAATTTTGCATTTTGGTAAATTTCAGGTTTGTTTTCCATATTTATGTTTTTTTATTATATAATCAAATATACAAAATATATATCAAATGGACAACTAAAAGTTTCTTTGTGAATTATGTTTTGGTTTATATTGTCTTTTTATTATGTATTTTTTACCAATATATTTGTAAAATAAAATGTGTATTGAAAAGAAAGATAATTTTTCATAATTCAACATCTCAATATCGTAATCTGTTTTTGCTAATTTTAAAGCAAATAACCTTTTTTCTTTTAAGGTTTTTAATTGATTAAATTTTTTTAATAATGTCATATAAAAAAGGGGGTTTTTACACCCCCATTATTATTAGTTAATAATCTCAAAGTTTTTTTCTATCATCTTTTTTTCTAATTGATGTTGAAATAAAAAGTATGTTGCATATCCAAAAGATGTTTGCTCTCGTAATTGTAACAAAGTATTTCCTGATTTGTTAAGTGTTGATTTTGCTACTTTGTATTGTCTTTTTTTTGTCATTTTGTTTGTTTTAATTATTAATATAATTAAATATACAAAATATATATTAAATAGGCAACTTTATTGTATAGCATACTTACCAAAGTTAGGTCTTGATAATAAAGAATAGGTTGCATATCTACAAGGATCAATAATATGGTTATGTTTATCTTCTGGAACATTAATAAGTTTTCCTGATCTATCTTCTTTCCATTTATAATTTCTAAATTCTTGTATAGCATTAGATGAATCAGTAGTAATATGTATTTTATATCTTCTTAATAGGTCTATCCCTGCATTAACAGAATCTTTACCTTTTAAACTTGGAAATATATTATGTCCCATTCTCCTTAGTTCAGCAATTAATCTTGGTTCTGCTGAATCAGCATAAATAGGATTGCTTAATAAATTTTGTTCTTTTAAAAAAATATGAATATCATTTGTAGTCATTTTGGTTCTATATAAATGTTCTTTTATATATAAATTATGATCAAGTGTATAAACAGCAACCAATGTGGTTGGATCATTTGAGTAACCAAAATCCATTCCATAAGCTATTAAGTTAGCATCAAATGGTATTTGTTTTGTTTCAACATATTTAAATATAGTTGATATGCTTGTTGCTCGTTCACCTAACCCATAAATTTGCCAATATTGGTCATCTGTTTCTTTTAACCTTTCAATTTCTTCTTTAATAACATCTTCTAAAAAAGGATTATCTAAATAAGTTGTTTTGAAAAAGGCACAATCTTCTCTGGTTATAACATTATCATAAATCCAATGATATTCATCTGAGGGATTAAAATCAATTATTATTTTTTCCTGTGTCCTAAAAATAAGTTGCTGCCAATCTTCCCAATACAATTCATTACCTTCATTTATAAATAATAAATCCCGTTTACGACCTCTAATTTTTTGTGATTGATCTAGAGAAGTAAATTCAACCAAATTACCAAATAAATGATATTCACTATTTGATTTGTTATGGAATTCATCTCTATATATTTCTTGAGAATTTAATATTTCTATAAAATCTCTCATTACTGTTGCCCTTAAACTTGGAAAGGTTTTACGACAAATTGTAATTATTTTTTTAGTATTATGAGCGCAATAATGAAATATTATAAATAAAAGTATATTGTAGGTTTTACCTGATCTAGTTCCACCCTGTTCAACTACTATTTTTTTATTGTTATTGACTAAATGCTTATAAACTATATTAGTTTGGATCTGTTTTATCAATTATTTCTATTTGAAAATGATTTGGCATACCTTCTGCTCCAGTTATTTCTTGCCTTTCAACATAACCTCTTTTTTTACCTTTAGTCGCTAAATAAAATTTAATTAATTGTGTATTACCATTTTGTATTTGTTCAAACATTTTACCTTCTGCAAAATCAAGTGCTACGTTACCAATATCATTTATTTCCTTTTTAAATTTTTCGTCATTATTATAATAATCATAAAAGGTTGATCGGTGTATTCCTACATTTTTACAGGCAGTAGTTACTACTCCCATTGATTTTTCTAAGGCTGCAATTAAATTATTCTTAGTATGTCGGATTTTGTCGGTTTTACTCATAATTCATTTTTTGAAATTTATCTAAATTTATATTATAATCATAATTTAGTTCATTTAATATCATTTTTAATTTAGCATTTGGAAAACTTTGTGAAGCATAACCTAATTTAAATACAAAATTTTTAAAATTATGCAAACTAACTTCACTATGTTTAGATAAGTATTTTTTTATTTCGTTTTTACTTTTTTGTTTTTTTATGCTATCAAATATTTTAGTTTTTGTAGGTGTTCCTAATTTTTTAAATAAATAATGAATAGTTCTAATATGATTATCTAAAGTTAATTTGTGTTTAGTATCATAATCAAAAGTTTTAATATTGTTTTTAATAACCTTTCTAAGCATTTCTAATTGATCATCTACTGTATTAAATAGATAAGGGTAATCTTTACCAACTAATTCAGGAAAAGTACACCTATTAGGTAATATGGTTATTTGGTCATTCATTATACTTTCTGCTATGCTTATACAATATGTTTCGTGCCTACTATTAATTGTGTTACTATGGCATTTAGCTAATTCCTTTAAATAATCACTATGTTTAGTAAAGGATTTTACAATACAATATGGTTTTTTATTTATAGTATTAATATTGTCTTTATCTCCTGCTGTTAATATAACTTGAAAATCTAATCCTTCATCCCATAATTGGTCAAATTGATTAAAAGTAATTTGCCAATTTTTATAGCCATCTAATCTATGATTATATATAAAAGTAAATTTTTCATATTTTTTTATACTTTTAATTTGATTAACATAACCACCAAGACTTATAACACTTTTTTGTTTTAATAAATTTATTTTATTTTCTTTTAAAATGTCATTAGCTTCTTCCAATAACATATCAAAACAATATTGAGTATGGAAAAAATTTAAATCAGCACCTAAACTACCAACTATTTGATCATATAAAATATGAATACAAGGTAAATAGCTTGTAACCTTTTCTAAACTTCTATGAATTACATAATGGTGATAATTAAAAACCTTTGGTCTAAAATCATCCACTATAGTATCTTGAAAATATCTTAAATGGTGTCCTTGTTCAACTACATTATTCCATATTATATCAAATGAGTATCTTTTAAATATTTCTCTAAAAATATTAGAATTAAAATGGATAACCTGATGTTTTTTACTTTTTGGCATTGGTATTTTTAAAATTTTAACCAAAGAATTTAAATCATCTTTTATATATTTTCTAT
>Ga0209816_1000943_pt1 | contig 22092 bp, 12 predicted proteins | sample CoawatmetaG01DNA_FD_187509 | JGI IMG/M metagenome (GOLD analysis project Ga0209816, IMG submission 187509) | Marine microbial communities from the West Antarctic Peninsula - Coastal water metaG017-DNA (SPAdes) (version 2) | ecosystem: Environmental > Aquatic > Marine > Coastal ...
CATCTAGCGCAACGAACACTAAGATAAAAAAATACCCTATTCTTAAGCTAGGCAAATTTTCTGTCCTCTCCTGCACCATCAATGTTTAGCTCACATCTATTGCATAATTCAGGATGTTTTAGACTTTTGCCCACGCTATTATTTCGATGCCAGCATCTGGTACATTTCTCAAATGAAGATTGTTTAATGCGCACTTCGAGATCATCTCCTTGGACTAAGTTGCACGAGGAAACAATAAAGAAGAAATGTAGTTCGGTTGATAAGTTATTTAAAAGCTGAAAATCAGAAGTATTTACTGTTAGTTCTATATCAGTATCTAAAGAGCCTTTGATTTCACCAGCATTTCTAGATTCTTCAATTTTTTGATTCACATTATCTTTGATCTCTAGGAGCCTACTCCAACTATCAGGATCAAGGTTGCTATCAAAATCTGGAATGGAATCAAGCTCAGCCAGAAATACTGATGCTTTATTTGCTGTAAGATCTGCATCATTTTGCCAAATTTCCTCAGCCGTAAAGGAAAGAATAGGTGCAATCAAAATAACCAACTGATCTATCATTAACTTCATGGCTGTTTGAGCAGATCTCCTAATGCTGGAGTTTTGCTGAGTCGTATATTGCCTATCTTTTACAATGTCTAGGTAGACGCCTCCAAGCTGGTTGACGCAGAAATTATGTATGCGTTGGACCACTAGGTGATAAGAATAAGACTCGTAATGCTCAACAACATCTTTCTGTAAATCTTTAAACTCTTCCAAAATCCATTTATCTAATTCCAATAAATCGTTGAGGTCTATGGCATCTGTTTTATGATCGAAGTCACTAATGTTCCCTAATAAAAATCTCAAAGTATTTCTAATTCTTCGATACTGATCAGATACTCGTTTAAAAATTTCATCTGAAGCAACCATTTCGCTTCTAAAGTCAGTTGAGGCTATCCAAAGGCGAAGAATATCTGCTCCCAAGGTATCCCAGATTTTCTGAGGCGCTATCACATTTCCAATAGATTTGGACTGCTTTCGGCCATCTTCATCCACAACAAATCCATGCGTAAGGACTGATCGATATGGTGGCATGCCATTAATTGCAATACCGGTTAATAGTGAGGACTGAAACCAGCCTCTGTGCTGATCAGAACCTTCGAGATATAAATCAGCAATCACATCTGCTCCATATAATTTATCCAAAACGCACATATGAGTCACGCCAGAATCAAACCATACATCCAGTGTATCTCGAACCTTTGTATATTGGTCAGCATCGTCAATCAAGGTTCCAAGATCTAGGTTATCCCATCCTTCAATACCCTCTTGCTCAATGATGTCAGCGATTTCGTTAAAAAGTACATTTTGTTTAGAATGAATATCGCCAGTCTCTCTATGAATAATTAATGGGATAGGTACGCCCCAATTTCTTTGTCTTGAGATACACCAATCAGGCCTATCTTCCAACATGGATAAAATTCTCTGTGCTCCCCATTCTGGCTCCCAGGTTACTTGTGACACAGCATTGATTGCACCTTCCACTAATCCAGATTTTTTCATTGAAATAAACCATTGGGGAGTAGCCATAAAAATTAATGGTGTTTTATGTCTCCAGCAATGAGGGTATGAATGTTCATACTCTTTGGTAGCTATTAGAGCATTAGCATCTTGCAGTAATTCTATTACTACTGGATCGCCTTTTTTAGTGCTCATGCCCGCTAATGGTCCATATTCCTCTTTAAATATGCCTCTATTGTCTAGAGCTTTTATAGATTCCAGTTTATGTTTAATACAAATAAAATAGTCATCAAGTCCATGCGCAGGAGCAGTGTGCACGCAACCGGTTCCATTCTCAGTGGTGACATGATCACCAAGCAAAACCTTTGATTCTCTTGGATATAAAGGATGCTGCAAAGAGAGATTGGCTAAACTATTGCCTGTGGTTTTTCCTAATACCTTGAGCTCCATGCCCCATCTTTGAGAACAATCATTAAGCAAATCTTCCGCAATAATTAAATTTCCTTGCGAGCTCTCTACAAGAACATAAGTAATATTCTCATTAACACAAACTGCAACATTAGACGGAATCGTCCATGGTGTAGTAGTCCAAATAACCATAGAAAGATCTGAGATGGGTTTGGTATTAAATGCTGAGCTGGCTGAATTAAGATTTTCAGGAGTAACAGAAAATTTTACATCGATTGAATGAGAAACTTTATCTTGATATTCAACTTCAGCCTCAGCCAAAGCCGAGCTGCAATCCATACACCAGTGGACAGGTTTTTCACCTTTTTCTAAATGGCCATTTGCAACGATTCTGCCTAGCGCTCTAACTGTATCTGCTTCAAATGATTTATCTAGAGATAGATATGGATTTTGCCAGTCCCCCAGAACACCCAGTCGAATAAAATCTGCTTTTTGCTTATCAACTTGAGATTGTGCGTACTCTCTGCATGCCTTAATAAAAGTTTCTTTATTTTTTACGAGGTCGCTATTTTTACCATGTTTTTTTTCAACATTTAGTTCAATCGGCAGGCCATGGCAGTCCCAACCAGGAACGTAAGGAGCATCTTTTCCGAGAAGAGTCTGAAATTTAATGGTTATATCCTTGAGAACCTTATTAACTGCATGGCCAAGGTGAATATCTCCGTTTGCATAAGGAGGTCCGTCATGCAAAATAAATTGCTTCTTACCTTTATTCTGTTCTCTTATTTTTGTATAGAGATCTATGGAATCCCAATAACTCAAAAGCTCAGGTTCTTTTTTTGCAAGACCAGCTTTCATTGATAAATCAGTTTGAGGGAGATTTAAAGTGTCCCTGTAATCTTTACTCATATAAAATTATTCCAGTATTTTTTTGGCTTTAGAGATGTCTTTTAAAATCTGCTCTTTTAATAGCGCAATGTTATCAAATTTCTTTTCATCTCGAAGCTTATTTTTAAATTCTATGGTTAATCTTTTGCCGTAGACTGTGGCGTCAAAATCAAATATATGAATTTCAAGGACTGGTTTGGTTCCTCCAACAGTTGGCCTAATGCCCATATTAGCAATGCCTTTATGAATTTGACCTTCAATCAAGCACTTTACAGCATAGACGCCTGCTATCGGCAGTCTTTGGCTGGGCATCCATAAATTAGCTGTAGGAATTCCAATAGAGCGACCAATTTGCTGGCCATAAACAACTTTTCCTGAAAAAGTATATGGTCTTCCAAGAAGTTGTTCAGCAAGCTTAAAATCACTTTCCAGTAAAGCCGATCTAATTCGTGTTGAGCTAATTCTCTCATCCTGAAATGAAACGGTAGAATTTGAAATAACCTCAGTATCATTCTGGAGACCCCATTCTTTGAGTAATTCAAAGTCTCCAGCTCTCTGCGCTCCAAATCTAAAATCATCACCCACGATTAAATGCTTTAAATTAACTTGAGATAGAACCTGATCTAGAAATAACTCAGGAGTCATAATTTTTAATGAGCGATTAAATTGTAAAAAAAATGCAAAATCTATTCCAAAGTTTCTTAATAGTTTTACCTTTTCTCTCCATGGACAAATTCTAGGTGGAGGTACAATATTATCCTGCCTTAAAGCAAAGTATTCGGATGCGTGTGGTTCTGTAAAAAAAACTAAGGAAGCGCTTGAGCTTGCTTTCGCTTTTTCTTTCACTTGATTTAATATGGCTTGATGGCCTAAATGCAAACCATCAAAATTTCCAATAGTTCCACTCATCGTTTGATTTGGAAATTTTTTCTTAAAAGCTTCTATGTTGCCTATGCCCCTAATTAAATACATTATCTAAAATCCTTTAATTTAATGCCTAGCAGGAAGCTTGCACCGAAATAGATAATCATTGAAGAAATTAACACTAAACTCAATCTTAAAATTCTTTGCATTTGATTTAACAACTCAAAGTTTGATTCGCCAAGCACGAAAAGCAAAAAGGCAGCTAAGGCGAAGCTGGCAATAAAAATCTTGAATGCAAAAGAGCTAATGAGAATATTGAAAGACATAAGTTTCTCTTTCGTAAGCAAAGTACCTAGAAGAACAACGCTTAATACCGCGGCAATTGAACTAGCGATGGCTAAGCCAATATGTCCATATCCTAGGTAAAAGGCTAAAAAATAGTTCAGTACTATATTGAGCAGTAAGCTAAATAAAGCAACGATCATTGGAGTTTTTGTATCTTGTCTTGAAAAGAATGCAGGAACTAAAACTTTCATCGCCATAAAAAAAGGCAGTCCTACAGAAAAAGCAACTAAACTCAGACTGGACTTTTCGACATCAGACCAAAGAAAAGCTCCTCTTTGAAAAATGGTTCCTAGCAAGGGTTCAGCAAAGATCATTAGACCAAGAACCGAAGGGATGGATAAAAAAATAATTAACTTGAATGCTTTTTCAAGTTGCAAAGTATATGAGTTCAAGTCATTTTGCGCATAAGATTTTGAAAGGCTTGGTAACAGAACAGTTCCGATAGCAATTGCAAAAATGCCTAATGGAAATTGAATTAATCTATCGGACACATAAAGCCAAGTTGGACTTCCGGTGATTAGCAAGGATGCAAAAATCGTATCAACCAATAAATTAATTTGTGCGATGCCTCCAGCAAGAATTGCAGGCGCAATCAATACAAGAAATTTTCTTTGTCCTTTGTTACTAAAATCTACTTTAGGAATTGGAATTTTCTTAATAGCGGCCAAGGGAGCAATTTGAAATAATAGCTGTAAAACTCCAGCCAATAGAACGCCCCATGCAAGCGCCATAACTGGGATTTCCATTTTAGGAGCAACAATTGAAGCAGCTAAAATTAAACTGAAATTAAAAATTAATGGTGTTGCAGCAGGAATTGAAAATTTTTGATGCGAATTTTGAATGCCTGATGCAAAAGCAACCAGTGAGATCAAACCAAGGTATGGGAACATAATTCGCAAAAGATTTACGGCAAGCTCCTGCTTGGCGCTATCAAAATAAAAACCTGGGGCGAATATTAGAATAAAAAAAGGAGCAAATATTAAAGCAAGAACTGTGAAGGCGAATAAAACCGTTAGAAGCAATCCAGCCAATGCATTGATAAACTCTTGACCTTCATCCTCATTATCCTTTCCAAGGTAGTCAGAATAAATAGGAATAAATGCTTGGCTAAATGCCCCCTCTGCAAAAAATCTTCTGAAAACATTTGGAATTTTTAAAACAACAACAAATATGTCATGAAATACACTAGCTCCAAGAAGATTGGTAGTGAAAATATCTCTTATGAGGCCTGCTACCCTTGAAGCAAAAGTCCACCCTCCTACTTTAATAGTAGCAAGGAAGTTGAACTTCTCTTTGGGTGATGACGTCACTTAGATTTAAGAATCCTCTTTTTCAAAATCTAGCGCTGCAGAGTTCACGCAATACCTCAAACCAGTTGGTTGCGGGCCATCTGTGAATACATGTCCTAAATGAGCGTCACAACTCGAACATCTTATCTCTGTTCGAACGCGAGATAATGAGCTATCTTCTAGCTCTGTAATGTTTTTATTATCAGATGCTTCATAGAAGCTAGGCCAGCCACATCCAGCATCAAATTTAGCCTCAGATTTAAAAAGTGTCTCGCCACAGCAAATACAAGCATAAACTCCATCTTCAACGTGATCCCAATACTGCCCTGTGAATGGTCTTTCTGTACCGCTTTCTTGAGTGACATAAAATGATTCAGGTGAAAGAGTGTTCTGCAAATCTTCTTTGGATTTAAATGTTTTATTTGTCATATTAAGATTCTATTTTAATGGAATATTATAATCCATCTTGAGTTGATGAATTTAAGTTTTAATATCCCAGTTTCTCACCCAGTAAATAAAAAATGTATCAACCAAAGCTATTATTACTTTAAAAATATACTTTATTGCCGCCAAGCCAAAGGCCTGACTAAAAGTTAAGTCTGTAGCTAGAACCCATGTAAATTGATAGATAAGAGTATCAATCAACTGCGAAACCATGGTGGATAGATTATTTCTTAGCCACAGCTTTTTTCCGTTGGTTCGATTTTTAAGCCAATGAAAAAACCATACATCAAATCTCTGGCTAACCAGATAAGCCGTCAGTGAGCCGACAATAAAAATTGGAGAATAATAAGCTAGAGTTGAAATTGCATCATGTACTTCTGCAGCGGAACCAGTGAGATTAGATGGTAGAAATTGAGTGCTCAATACTAAGGTGAGCATTACTGCAATATTGGCGACAAAACCTAACATCACAGCTCTGTTGGCCTCTGTCTTACCATATTTCTCATTAAGCAAATCTGTAGCAAAATAAATGCCTGAATATAATATTGCTCCCATGCTCACATTCAACTGATAACCAAAAATATCAAGCTGGCTAATCTTTCCGCCCTGAAGGTTTCCCAAAATAATGCCAAGTATGACTGCGCAATAAAGCCCATACTTTCCAAAAAATCTGTACAGAAAGATTGCCAAGCAAAGGTCATACAGGACAACGATGAACCAAAGAGTTTCTTGATCGAAATAACTTAACATTACGTATTTTGTGTCATGAGTAAAAAAATAATTATTGCATAGAAATCTTAAAGTAGTGGTTACATTTAAAAGAATGCGACGTTAGAATTAAGTATTAAATTATTTAGGAATGACAATGAGTGAACTAGGATTCTATAGAATAGCAAACAGTGAGCCTGATCAGCTTGCATTGGTTGAACCATCAGAGAAGACTTGGACCCGTGGCGAGCTTTTAGCGAAAGCAAATCAATTAACTCATGCATTAAGAGCACTGGGAGTCTCTAAGGGAGATGCTGTTGCAACCGTTCTGCCTAACTCAGTTGACTACTATGTCTCTTATTTAGCTTGCGCGCAGGCTGGCTTTTATATGGTTCCAATTAATTGGCATTTAGCTGGCCCTGAAATTGCTTACATATTAGAGGATTCCGGTGCAAAAGCATTTATTGCTTCTGGATCAGTTCCTGCTATGGAAGAGGCTTGCCTTAAAGCCGTCTCAGCAATCAATTTTCCTACTTCAGGTTGTATTAGCACCACTCCAATAGAGGGGTTTATTTCTTTGGATAATTTTCTTGCTGATCACCCAACTTCAAATCCAGAGGATAGAACCGCAGGCCAAGTAATGAATTACACCTCGGGAACAACTGGAAAACCAAAAGGTGTTAAAAGAAATTTAGTTGAGGGAGATCCAGATGACATTCTAAGTATGTTTGCGATGATTTTAAGTTTTTTTGATATTCAGCCTGGTGAAGATAATGTTCATATTGTTGGATCTCCTCTCTATCACACTGCTGTATTAGTGCATTCGACTGCGGCATTGCACTACGGTCATTCAGTTGTATTAATGGAAAAATTTGATGCTGAAAAAATGCTGTATTTAATTGATAAATTTCGTGTGACTACTAGCCATATGGTCCCCACCCAATTTCATAGATTGCTTCAACTGCCTGAAGATATTAGGAGTAAATATGATTGCTCTTCAACCCGAGCAATGATTCATGCTGCAGCGCCCTGTCCAGTGCACACTAAAAAAGACATGATCTCATGGTGGGGAAATTCCATCTGGGAATATTATGCAGCGACTGAGGGCGGCGGAACGGTTGTTGATGCTAAATCATGGAGTGAATTTCCAGGCACAGTAGGTCAAGCATGGCCTGGTGCTGAAATTAAAATTATTAATGAGGATGGGAGTGAAACTCCAACCGACGAACAGGGAACCGTCTTTATGAAGCTCGGTGAAGCCACTAAATTTGAGTACAAAGGAGACCAAGCTAAAACTAAAAAAGAAAGGTTAGTTATAAATGATCAAGTCTATTTTACCGTTGGTGATATTGGATATTTAAATAAGGAAGGTTATTTATTTTTATGTGACAGAAAAATTGACATGATAATTTCTGGCGGAGCAAATATTTATCCAGCTGAAATAGAAAGTGTTCTTCTAATGTACCCTCAAGTTGCAGATGCAGCAGTCTTTGGTATTCCTAACGAGGAATGGGGAGAGGAAGTTAAAGCAGTGATAGAGTTAATTGCAGGCGTTGAATCATCGGATCAGCTGTCAGTAGAGTTGATGGCATTTGCTCAAGAAAATCTTGCAAAGATGAAGTTACCGCGCTCAATTGATTTTATGAAAAAATTACCAAGGGATGAAAATGGTAAATTATATAAAAGGAAGTTAAGAGATCCCTACTGGGAAAATCACGTGGCTAAAGTTTAGTGGAGTTTAATGCAGCTGATATCTTCGAAGGTGTTGTAAAACGAATTCCTGACAGAGAAGCTGTTGTGCTCGGTGACACTCGTTTAACTTACCGGCAATTGGATGCTCGAGCTAATAAAGCAGCTCATGCTTTACAAAAATTAAATATCTCTAAAGGAAGTCACATAGGCATCTATGCTTTTAACTGCATTGAATGGCTGGAGATTATGTTGGGTGCATACAAGTTATGCGCCATTCCAATAAACATTAACTATCGTTATGTCGAAGAAGAGCTTAAATATCTCATTGATAATGCTGATATGGAAGCTGTGTTCTTTCACAAACAATTCTCTGAGAAGCTTAATAATATATCTGGTGACCTCCCCTTGCTTAAGACATTTGTCTCTATTGAAGATGGTTCTGATATTAAAAGTGAGCTTGAATGCACAGATTTTGAAGTGTTAATTAAAGATGAAAGTGGAGAGCAAATCCCTCAAGCTCGCTCTGGAGATGACCGATATATTTTGTACACGGGTGGAACAACAGGTATGCCAAAAGGTGTGGTTTGGAGAATGGAAGATGTCTTGATGACTCTTGGGGGAGGAATTGATGCTGTAACAGGAGAAAAATATCAAACACCGGATGCCCTTGCCGATAAATGCTTGCAAGACCAAACAGTTGCTTTGGCTCTTGCTCCTTTAATGCATGGCGCTGCTCAGTGGCAGTCTTTCAATGCTTTTTTTTCAGGGTGGAAATTCATCATCAATGATCAAATATCTTTTGATGCAAATTACATCTGGGAGCTCATTGCTAAAGAGCGAGTCATGAATCTAACAATCACAGGAGATGCCATGGGCAGACCCCTTTGCGATGCTTTGCCTGCGGCTCTGGAAAAAGGTTTAGATTTATCGTGTCTTTTTGTGCTTGCAAGTACTGCATCTGTTTTTAGCTCCTCTATCAAAGATGCAATGTTAGACCTCTTGCCTCACCTCTTTATTATTGATGCTGTGGGCTCTTCAGAGACAGGTGCAACAGGCGTTAATATTCACACCAAGGATGGAAAGCTTAAAGATTCTGGAGGTGGACCTAAATTTAGCAAGCCAGACTTTAGTGCAATTTTAAATTTAGAGACTCATCAAATCATTCCACAAAGCGACACTGAAACCATTGGCTATCTTGCAAGAAAAGGTCACGTTCCGATTGCTTATTACAAAGATCCAGAAAAATCTAAAAAAACATTTATTGAAGTTGATGGCGAGCGTTTTTCAATTCCCGGAGATATGGCTAAGTATGAAAGCGATGGTCAAATGACTCTCTTGGGAAGAGGAAGTGTATCTATCAATTCTGGAGGTGAGAAAATCTTTCCAGAAGAGGTTGAGATGGCTTTAAAAGCTCACCCAAATGTATTTGACTGTCTTGTGGTTGGAGTGAAAGATGAGACATGGGGTCAAAAGGTTGTTGCTGTCATTCAGCGCAGGGACTCTTCAGATCTTACTGTCGATGATCTTAAAGAGTCTGCCGCAAAATATATCGCAAGTTACAAAATGCCAAAAGAAATTATTTTTTCAGATTTAATAGAAAGAGCACCATCAGGCAAACCAAATTATCAATGGGCGCAGCAATATGCCAATGCAAGAGTTGCTTCAAATCAAGAGGATAAAAAATGAGAGTAGAGACATACATACCTGGATTATCAAAGAATACTGTTGATATTGTTAAGCATGCTGAGGCTCTTGGATATGACGCCTTGGTATCTGGCGAGCTAAATAACGAGCCTTTTCTTCCTGTTTTAATGGGCCTAGAGCATTCTCAAATGATTGTTAGAACCGGTCTTGCTATAGCATTTCCAAGAAGCCCGATGACCGTTGCGAACATGGGCTGGGATCTTCAATCATTTGGAGGTGGAAGATTTCAATTGGGTCTGGGCACACAGGTAAAAGGTCATAATGAGAGACGATTTAGTGTTCCTTGGTCTCCCCCAGCTCCTAGAATGAGAGAGTACATCTTGGCGGTAAAAGCGATATGGAATACTTGGAAAACTGGTGAGAAACTTGATTTTCAGGGAGAGCATTATACGCATACGCTTATGACTCCTATGTTTACCCCGCCACCAATGGAGTGCGACCTGCCGCCAATATATGTCTCTGGTCTCGGACCAGGAATGGCTAGGATTGCAGGTGAAGTTGCAGATGGCCTGCTCTTACATCCCATGTGTTCACCACAATATATTCATGAAGTTATTATTCCTGCGGTTGCCGAGGGTGCAAAAAAAAGTGGGAGAAGTCCCGATGAGTGTGAACTTCTTTGGGGAGGCTTTATTGCTACAGGAGAAACAGAGGAAGATCTTCAGGCTGCCAAAAGAGCCATAGCTGCTCGCATTAGTTTTTATGCATCTACCAGAACTTATAGACCAGCATTAGAATTTCATGGCTGGGAAGATATTAATGAAGCCCTTCATAAACTTTCAATTGAAGGAAAATGGGAAGAGATGTTTGCCCTGGTAACAGATGAAATGGTGGATACTTTAGGCTTTACAGGAACAGGTAAAGAGGTAGCGCATGCATTAAAAGATAATCTAGGCCCAATATGCTCTGCTGTTATGTGGAATGAGGTTGAGCATCTAGGGGTTGATCATTCAAAAGATGAGCATGTTGCTGGTTTAATTGAAATTGTAAAAGGTTAAATGTTGCCCCTCTTGCCTCATGCTTTTGCTGAGCTTTCAGAAGATTTTCATACACGGCAAAATTGGGAAGGCTTCGATAACCCTTTTGTTGTAATTGAAAATACAGAACTGAAGAATGAACTGGGAATCAACAACCTTGGTGATCAGCAACTCTTGAATATTTTTAATGGCACTGAGAAGATGGAATCATTAAAGCCACTGTCTATGGTTTACTCAGGCCATCAATTTGGTCAATATGTCGAGCAGCTTGGTGATGGGAGAGGTTTGCTTCTTGGGCAAATAAGCTCCAATAGTGTTTTGATAGACATTCATTTAAAGGGTGCGGGTAAAACACCCTATTCTCGATTTGGAGATGGACGAGCAGTTTTAAGATCTGTGATCAGAGAATATTTATGTGGAGAAGCGATGCATGCTCTCTCAATTCCAACATCCAGAGCGCTAATGATTATCGGCAGCGATGAAATGGTAATTAGAGAAAAAAGTGAATCTGCAGCCATGCTTGCTAGAACTGCTAAAACTCATATCAGATTTGGAAGCTTTGAGTATTTTCATTACAACAATCAACCTGAGAATGTCAAAGCACTGGCAGACTTTTGCATTGATCAGTACCCTGCCTATTTCTCTAGCACTTCAGCTGCATATGAAGATTTTTTTAGAGTCATTGTAGAACGAACTGCCAGCATGATAGCTAAGTGGCAAGCCTGTGGCTTCAATCACGGAGTTATGAATACCGATAACATGAGTATTTTGGGAGAGACTTTTGATTACGGTCCTTATGGCTTCATGGAAGATTATTTGCCAAGCTATGTTTGCAATCATTCTGATCATCAGGGTAGATATGCATTTAAAAACCAACCCTACATTGGGCTATGGAATTGCTCTGCTCTAGGGCATGCCCTCTCCTCACTTATTTCAGAAGAAGCTCAGGGTGAGATACTGCAGACATATGAAGAAATCTTTCAAAGTACTTTGGCAGAACTCTTCAGAAAAAAACTAGGTCTAGAGCAAGAAGAATCTGAGGATGCTACTTTAATTCAAGGTCTATTGGATATTATGGAATCTGAGAAACTCGATTACACCAATACTTTTAGAAATCTCACACAAGCTCTGACCAACAAAACAACTCCAGAGTTAGATTCTGATATTGCAAAGAGCTGGATTGTCTCTTTTCAAGAAAGGCATACCAAAGAAGGTTTATCTGTAGATAAAAAATTAATCTCCATGCATCAAGTTAACCCAAAATTTATCCTAAGGAACTACATGGCCCAAGAGGCTATTGATGCTGCGGAAGACTCTAATTTTTCTAAACTAAAAACTTTAATTGTTGTTCTGACTAAGCCTTTTGAAGAGCTTGAGGAGCATCAAAAATTTGCCAATAAATCCCCAGCTTGGGCGCAAGATTTAGAGATTTCTTGTTCTTCTTAAGCATACAATGCTATTGCTGTGAAAAAATTAAATCTCTTTAAATTAGTTGGCATGCTTTTAAACCTGGTATTAACCTCCAGTTGCAATATTCCTTTGGTGCCATTTATTTAAACTAGTTTTAATATCAACAATAGATACACCTTCAGTTATATCTTGCGATACATTAAATATATTGCCTGCCTTAGTTACATTAGTGCCTAGTGATAGATTGATTATTTAAAAGTCTACTTTGAGTCTTAAACCTAGCTCACCATATGGCTGATCAAAGTAATGCTCCGTTCTTTGATTGAAGGTAATAGGCTCAAAACCTATCAAGTTATGTAAGTAAGCATCGCCATAAAATAACAAGTTGAGATTCTCTCTATAAAATTCAATCCCTGCTCTTAATCTAAAATTAAAATCTTGGCTATCGTTATGTTCTCTATAGTCAGAAAAGTTTAAAAAGACTAAATCATATTCTGCAATAAAATTAAAACCATGATTGGTTATAAATTTTTGCCTTAGCCCAAGATTTAGCTGGAGTGTCTCCCATTCATTTCTTTGAGGTAATTGGTCTAAAGTTCTATTTAGAGCATCACCCAGCGCAATTCCACCTATTGTTAAGTTCAGTAAAAATGGAGATCCTATATCTTCTAAAGGAGATAACCAGTTGTATTTATATGATGTGTTAATAAGTTCGATCACGGTCGATTCTAACCATAATTTATTAAATTCTCTCTTGTAACCAACCCCATAGCTTTTGGTTGCACCATTGATACTCATTATATTATTCTTTAAGGTATTGTATTTCGGATTTGTTGAGCTGATTTGAAAGTTAGCTGAATCACAATTGCCTAATATAAAAGTGCTAAATTCATAACAATTAATCAATTGAGGATTTGCTGTTTGCTTTGATCCAAGTAAATATAAATAATCTCTATTTTTAAGCTCATAGCCAATTTTAAAACCTTGCTTATCTGCATTCAATGAAACATTCTTTGGTTCAGCTGTGCGCAGGAGTTTCAAATTCATCTCACTGGCATACAGAAAAGTTTTAATGTTTTTGTATTTAAAACCAGTCTCTAACTCTTTAGACTGACTGTTATCAAAAGTTGCTGGCACTTCTGGCAGAAAACTCCACTCAGGATCCATTAATTTTTGATCAAAACTTATGTAACTTTCCTCTGCAGATACTGAAAAAATTAAAGAAATTAAGCAAAGAAGTTTGATTTTATATTGCATTAAAGTCTGCGCTGGTAAAAGAACTTGCTGATGCACGTTTAATTACTATTAAAAACTCGCCCGTAGCAGTTACTTTTATAACAACATAACTGGAATAACTGCCTGTTCCTTGCTCCACTGTTAGCTCGCTATATTGCAATCCATCCAAACCAATGATGTCAGTGCCATCGGTGAAACCTGAAAAACCATCGTAGGTTTCGACGGTATCTGCATCTGTGATGCTTGCACCACCATCGCCGGAACGAATGACTATGGTGTCACTGCCAAATCCAGTAGAAATAATATCAGCACCCGTGCCACCATCCAGCGTATCGTCACCGTTTTCTCCTACCAATCGGTCGTTGCCCGCGCCACCGTATAAGGTATTAGTGTTTGAATCCCCGGCTCCAGCCCAAAGGATGTCGTTGCCGCCGTAACCATAAATGGTATCGCTGCCTGAAGGGTTGGTATGTCCACCCTTTAAAATATTGACATTATCATCACCTTTAATAGTTTCTCCACCAGGTGAACCCGTGATGTTCTCAAAGTTGGTTGCACCTCCGGTTGTTAAATTTAACTCGCTGGTGTTGTTGCCAGTAAAATTAAAGTTCATGGTATCGGTGCCCGCTCCCCCATCGAGTTTGGCAAGATCTGCTGCTGCTACGGCCGGTGTGCCATTTGAATTAGTGAATTTTGGCCAAATAAGATCATCGCCCGCACCCAGGTCGATTGAATCACCATTTTTTAATTGCGCAAGCAGGACTTCATCGGTGCCGCCTTTGGTGTTCAAGGTGAGGTTTGCAGTAAAAGCAGAATTTCGAGTAAGGTTAAATTCAACTGAATCAGAGTTGTCTGAACCTCTAATGGTTAAATTATCGGATGCAGAGAAACCGGTGAGACCGGCGATATCACTTGAGCTTGTTGCCATGCCGGAATAAGCAATCAGCGTATCTTGTGCCGCATTCCAATAAGAATTTTCGTTGGTGACTTTGGTGTAATCAATGGAGTTGACCGTGAGGTTTTCCATGCTGGCCATTTCATAGGCAATGCTGCCACCGTTGCTGTCGGTGAGGGTGGTGTAGTAAGGTGAAGCATTATCAGTAACGATATCAAAACTCATAAGACTGGTGATGCCAGTGTAATCAATGTCTAGGGTGTCGGTGCCAGCGCCGCCATTTACAATGTCAGAATAAGCTCCCGACTTAGAACCGATATTAAAAGTATCATCTCCACCCCAGCCATAAAGAGTGTCGCTGCCAGCTCCGCCATTAAACGTATCATCTCCTGAGCCCCCAAGGATGGTGTTATCAGATGAATCCCCATTTAAAGTTTGATTGCTGCTGTCAGCAGATTGAAAATCTAAAATTGTAATATTACTGGCTGAAATTCCTTTGAGCGTTGTTAGGAAGTTAGAGCCTTCTTTAATTACAGTATCGTTGCCACTTTGCTCAATGGTCAACTCTGTAAAAGTAATACCATCCAAACCAAAAGAATCAGTACGATCGGTGAAACCTGAAAAACCATCGTAGGTTTCGATAGTATCACCATCACTTTGAGTTGCACCACCATCGCCGGAACGAATGACTATGGTGTCACTGCCAAATCCAGTAGAAATAATATCAGCACCCGTGCCACCATCCAGCGTATCGTCACCGTTTTCTCCTACCAATCGGTCGTTGCCCGCGCCACCGTATAAGGTATTAGTGTTTGAATCCCCGGCTCCAGCCCAAAGGATGTCGTTGCCGCCGTAACCATAAATGGTATCGCTGCCTGAAGGGTTGGTATGTCCACCCTTTAAAATATTGACATTATCATCACCTTTAATAGTTTCTCCACCAGGTGAACCCGTGATGTTCTCAAAGTTGGTTGCACCTCCGGTTGTTAAATTTAACTCGCTGGTGTTGTTGCCAGTAAAATTAAAGTTCATGGTATCGGTGCCCGCTCCCCCATCGAGTTTGGCAAGATCTGCTGCTGCTACGGCCGGTGTGCCATTTGAATTAGTGAATTTTGGCCAAATAAGATCATCGCCCGCACCCAGGTCGATTGAATCACCATTTTTTAATTGCGCAAGCAGGACTTCATCGGTGCCGCCTTTGGTGTTCAAGGTGAGGTTTGCAGTAAAAGCAGAATTTCGAGTAAGGTTAAATTCAACTGAATCAGAGTTGTCTGAACCTCTAATGGTTAAATTATCGGATGCAGAGAAACCGGTGAGACCGGCGATATCACTTGAGCTTGTTGCCATGCCGGAATAAGCAATCAGCGTATCTTGTGCCGCATTCCAATAAGAATTTTCGTTGGTGACTTTGGTGTAATCAATGGAGTTGACCGTGAGGTTTTCCATGCTGGCCATTTCATAGGCAATGCTGCCACCGTTGCTGTCGGTGAGGGTGGTGTAGTAAGGTGAAGCATTATCAGTAACGATATCAAAACTCATAAGACTGGTGATGCCAGTGTAATCAATGTCTAGGGTGTCGGTGCCAGCGCCGCCATTGACTGTTTTAGTTCCACTTGCATCTATGTTAATTGAATCATCGCCCAGACTGCCAATAAGCGTATCTGTTCCAGCGCCTGAAGTAAGGGTATCATTGCCTGCTTCACCATAGAGACTATCATCACCAGCATCACCATCAATGGTATCGTTGCCTTTGCCACCGTAGATTAAATCATTGCCTGAATTACCGTTTAAAGTATCTGCTTCGGTATAGCCATATATATGATCATTGCCATCACCGCCGTTGAGGGTGTCTACACCGGTACCACCAAGTATCTTATCGTTACCAGCCAGACCATTAACGGTATCAACACCATTAAAGCTTGCTATCAAATCAGAACCAGAGGTGCCGTTGATAGTTTCATTTCCATTAGTTCCCATAACAACATTGGCATTTGGAAAATTAGCATTGGTATCGTCACCTAAAATATCACCAACGGTATCAGCAGCAAGAGTGACTAAAGTATTAACTTTACCATCAAGAGCAGTTTGCAAGGTTGTCGCATTTTGCCCTGACGGGAAAGAGCCATCAGGATTAATATTGGTATTAACAATCTGACTCATATTCAGTCCTTTGATTCCTGAATTAAGCTGAGTTAATGCTTTTGAAAAACCGTTATAACTCGCAAAATTTGAGAGTTGCGAATCAATATAAGCATCTACTTTAGTCATAATAGAGCTAATAAGAGCCTCACCCATAACCTCATAATCATCAATCATCGAGTTCAGATACGCATCAATATCAGTAGTAATGCTGTTGTTAATAAGAACTTGGCTGTAAGTAGAACTAGTGCCTGAAATGATTACAGTTGTAGTATCAAGTTTATTTTTAATATAAGCATTAATAGATGCTTTGGAGTCTTTAAAAATCTTATCGGCAAGAATGACTTTTTGAGTGCTGCTGGCTAATATCTCTTCGCTATCAGTTATAAAAGCACTCACACTACTTCTACCTAGAACTGCATTTTGAACGTTAGATAGAGTAAGTCTAATTTCTTCTTGGGCTTCAAGAGTCGTATCGTTAGTTACCGGAATACTAAGCGTTGTTGACATAGATCCAGCAGGAATAGTAATTGTGCCAGAGCTTAAAGTGTAATCAGAGGATGAGGCTGTGCTTGCATCTGCAATAGCATAATCAAGAGTTACATCAGAAGCAGCAGCCTGTGATAGATAAAAAGAAATGTTTTTTGAAGTAGCATTTTCATGGACATGAATATCATCAGCAAAAACTGTTATCCCTGGATTAGCATCAACCTCAAAAGTACCTTGAATTTTCGTAAAGGTATTATCTAAATGATCATAAATCGTAAAGTTATCAAACTCTACTAAATAGGTGAATTCAGCAACATCATCTAAGAAAGAAGATAGAAATGTTACCTCTGTTGGTAAGGCATTAAAAAGTTTGGATAATCTTAAGCTTAAGTTTGGTGGTCCATTAGGGTCATCTTGAGTGACTGTAAAGAGATCTCCACCATAAATGGTTGGTGAAAATGATACAGTTGAACCACCTCTATCAAAGAAAGATACTTGTATTGAATTGGTTGCAGGTATTGTAAAACTAGTTCCATCTGATTCCCAATTAGCAGTGAGGGCAATTTGTAGATAATCTTCATTAGCGCCTTGGGTGCTATCATCTCCGTGAAAGAGTTTTATAGTAACTCCAGTTGAACCGCTGCCAGCAGCTGGAATACTCGCTAACTCAAAGCTTGGATCCATTGGTGTGCCAGTACCATCATTAACTATAACCTGTTTTAGATTATCGTAATCAAGCTTAGCTCCAACTAAATCAGCTACTAAAGTTGTTGAGCCGTCATGGATTCCGTATAAAGAATAATTAACTGCATTAGATGAAGAGCCATTCAGATAGTCTGTCACCACAGCTTTATTATTTCTTAACTGAATACTATTTATTGGCGGATTATTGGTAAGCTCAGTGTCAATATAACCATTAAAAATAGCGTCATATGCATCTTGTTTGAGGGCAACGAGGTCATTAGATGAGCTTAAAGTGATTGAAGACCCAGCTGCTGATGATAGAGTCGTTGATAGTGAAGACAGAGCTTGATCAACGATATATTTATGAACGCTGTAATTTCCACCTCCCAGTGACATTAATAGCTGACTAGCTGCAAAAACTGGCCTAGCTTTGGAAGCAAGGGTTGAATCCGAGCCGTTAAAGTAAGATATTGGGTCAAAGCCTAAAATAGAATTATTTGGAGAGTCGGTTAAAGAAATACCCAGCGAACCGGCGACCATAGACTCAGGAACCTTTTTGAGAAGCGAAGTGTCTTTGACCTTTAAACGACCTACTAAAGTAGAAATTGGAGTAATAATATAACTACCTGACTCAGAAACACTAATATCCATAATACTAGGATGTATTTCATTCGATGCTAGATCAAAACCATTAACTACTCTAATTGGGGCATTAATATCAATGCTGCGTGGTGTTAAGGAAAAACCACCTAAAGCATTTGTAGATGCATTGGGCTCACCTGAATCAAAAGATTTATTATTATTTAGATCTTGAAAGACTGTGGCGCCAGCAACATAACCGTCAACAACAATCCCAGAAACTAAATCAGCAAGATTTTGTACTAAAATGGAAATAGCCTGAGAAACTAATAAATCACCATCGCTCACTAGAACATTAATTTGATAGGAATTATCTTTATCAGTGTCTGTTGGATTTTCATAGTCAGGAGCCGATTTAAAGACAATAACTCCTGAGGAAGATATTTCAAATAATGAAGCATTATCACCTGAAAGGCTATAGCTTAAATTTGATGTTTCTGGATCAGACGCGTTTACAGTAATAACACTAGTTTGATTTTCATTTGGATAAAAAATAGTACTTAGTCCATTAATCTGAGGGCTTTGATTTGAAGTGCTAGCCGATGACCCAGAGCTAGAGGATGAACCCGAACCAGCCGATGACCCAGAGCTAGAGGATGAACCCGAACCAGCCGATGACCCAGAGCTAGAGGATGAACCCGAACCAGCCGATGACCCAGAGCTAGAGGATGAACCCGAACCAGCCGATGACCCAGAGCTAGAGGATGAACCCGAACCAGCCGATGACCCAGAGCTAGAGGATGAACCCGAACCAGCCGATGACCCAGAGCTAGAGGATGTATTATCGCTTGATGATATGGGAAGAACAGGAGAATTGGTACTTACTGAGTTAATGGTTGCCTCATCAATGCCTTGATCCGTAGCCACATACTCAAAAACATTGTTCTCGTACTTAGCCAAAGTTGTGGATGTATTACCGATCATCACAGATGAGTCTTTAACATCGTTTTGCAATGTGCTGAAGGCAAAGCGTTGTATTGAGGCAGTAGTGCTCGCATCTGGGTAAACTTTTAACAAAGGAATGATGGATGAGAGAACCGTATTAAGATTCGCTTTCTCATCTGAGCTAAGATTTGTAGCACTTAAAGTTTCTGCTTTATCAATCACGTTGCTGATAAAAGTTGGATCTTCGATATTCACAGCGACTTGATTGGCAGCATAAGATTCTTCGAGTTGATCGGCGATGGCCTGAAAGTAAAGTTCAGAAGTGCTATCGACTGCAGCGCTATGATTTTGTAAAGTATAAGAAAGCACGGTGAGCTGATTGCCCTTCTCATACATTTGATCGTAAATCCCCTCACCCAAATTCGGGATGGGATCGGTTGTTAGCAAGTTGATTGAGGCATCTATACCCAAAGCTGCATTAATGGTTGATGCATCACTCATGTAAGCAATCATGGTGGTAAAGGGACTGGCCAGTTTGGATGTTTCGTACCCTTCTAACTTGTGAACCAGTGTCAGCTTAGAGAGATCTGCTCCAGTATCTGAATCAATTCCACCAATAGATACCAGGGTTCCATTTTTAAAAAGCAGCTTGGTAAAACCACCTTGATTGTCAGTGGTGACACTGGCTTCATTTGCATCCAAAGTTAAATTGTCATTGGTATCAACAAAAACTTCAGCGCCTCGAATATAACCATCAAAAACTTTACCATCAAAATATCTCGATCCATTGACGGTGGTGGATGCACTGCCTGAATTAGCACCGGTTGCTGAACAGGAAAGACTAAAAGTGTTGCTGCCACCGACCCCTATGATGAGCGACTCAGAACCTGAGGTTCCTTTTGATCCTGACCAGGAGCCTGATGCTGAGCAACTGGTTGCAAGGGTGGATGACCAAGTTAAATTAATCGAAGAATTAATTTCCGCAGAATCAGCAGAGGTAGTTATGGAAACTGTAATATTTTGTTGAGTTGGAGCAGAAGGTGCAGATCCACCTCCTCCACCTCCACCACAACTAACTAACAAAAAAGTTGTGAATGCTAGAGTATAAATTCTCATTAGGTTAGCATAACTAAAATATGAAATAAAAAACTTAAATTTATTAGGAATTTATTAAAAGATTTCTAATTCTTCTTGACGTGTAATAATATTACTATGAAAAAATCAAATCTCTTTAATTTAGTTGGCATGCTTTCTATCCTGGTATTAATCTCCAGTTGTAATGTTCCTTTGGTGCCTTTTATCTAAACCAGTTTTCTATTTCTACTTTATAGATTTTTAAGAGAATTAAAAAAAGCTAAGTTGATAGATTCGTCTAGATTTACTATTTCTTTGTAAGAATAGGCATTGAAATCATGCCTTGGAGAATGATTGACTCGAAGATCTTTGAATCTGTCAGCAAGTTCATTGACAGAAATGCTCTTCAAAGCATTAGAAATTGACCTTAGATCTAGCTCACTCTTAAATAAAGCCAAAGGAAATCCAAAGGCATGCATGTCGCGCACAATATTTTCTAGCCCATGAGGCCATTCAATTGAGTGATTCTCAAGCGAACTAGTTTCTTTGATGCAGCTAAAAACTCTGGCGCATTCCATGGCTATCATAGAGGTGCCATTGAGCTTGCCTTCAATGCTATAGCCAGCAATATGAGGAGTAGCAATAAAGGCTTTTTGGATAACTGCTGGTGATGGAGTAGGCTCATTTAGCCATACGTCAGCAATATATATTAAATCATGAGACTCAATAACCAATGCTTCAGAAACGATTCCTCCTCTAGAGGTATTGATTAAAATTTTATCTTTTAAGTCTTTGGCATGAGAAATATTAATTAACTCTCTGGTAGGATGAGCGCCTTCTGTTGAATAAGGGGCATGAATCGTTATCAAATCACATGCGAGAATCTTATCCATCTCAACCAAGAATGGATCTGTTAAAAAAGGGTCGTGTGCATAAACCGGGATATTGAGAGCTGAGAGCATTTGATACAGTCTTTTACCAATATTGCCATAACCCACAATGCCAACGCTCTGTCTGACATTAAAAAGACCCTCTTGAATTAGTTCTCCTATTGCAGCCATAACGTATTGAGTAACGCTTGCAGCATTGCAGCCAGGCGCATGCCCCCAAGCAATGTCTTGGTCATTCAGGTATTTAGTGTCTAGATGATTGATTCCTGCAGTTGCTGAGCCAACAAACTGAATTTGAGAGTTGTTACATAACTCTTGATCCACCTGAACGGTTGAGCGAACAAACAGTGCGTCAATGTCTTTAAGATCATTAGACTTAAGTTGATCAGATTCAAAATACTGTAATGAATATTCAGCATCAAATAACTCTAATAGCCTTGATTCAAGATTTGGGATTTGAGAGTCTGCAGCTATCTTAATCAATGGGTCTTATTTCTCCAGATGATGCTTTTGATCCAGCTCCAAAGAGTGTTATTGCCTAGAGTGTACCTATCCAGTAAATCAAAATCTTTGGCTAATTTAATAGGATCCTTAAAAAAATCTTCCCTGGTAATAAACTCACCTTCATCTAGATTGCGAATAAATGCAGCAGGATTTCCTGCATAAATACTATTGGGCGGTACATCCTTGGTGACAACCGATCTTGCTCCTATAATGCTGTTCTCTCCAACCGTAACACCTTTGCAAATCATTGCATCCTCACCCACCCAGACATTTTTTTCTAAAATCACTGGTTTAGGCTCACCAACTACCTTGGTTCTATCATAAATGCCGTGCCAATCTGCATCTGTAATGCATGCGCCATGCCCAAACATACAAGAATCATCTATTGAGATTTTGAGAGCAGCCATGATTCTCACACCTGGAGAA
>Ga0209816_1000951_pt1 | contig 22040 bp, 16 predicted proteins | sample CoawatmetaG01DNA_FD_187509 | JGI IMG/M metagenome (GOLD analysis project Ga0209816, IMG submission 187509) | Marine microbial communities from the West Antarctic Peninsula - Coastal water metaG017-DNA (SPAdes) (version 2) | ecosystem: Environmental > Aquatic > Marine > Coastal ...
CTACGTAATATGCTCCCGCTGGAATAGCTTGATACATTTCATAAGTCATACCCGTTTGCTCAGTAAAGACAATAGGGTCTTCTTCCGTACCTGGGCCTGTGTTCTGTGCAACTTCAGCTGGAGGAAGAGTAGTCCTGACGATCTCACCCCTAGCAATACGAGCCTCAGCTGTGCTGTCACGAAGAGCATCAGAGGTATCATCCAGTATTTCAACTATACCTGAGTCCACGTTAAGTGCTCTCTCGTAGCTTCGTAGTTGAAGAAGACGTGTTGAGACACTAGAAACCTTGCTGTACTGAGTAGACAAGCTTCTCCAAATAAGAGATTCTGGTTCACTAGGGTTGATACCTTTTGTTGCTGCAAGGAAACTTTCATACTCAGGACTATCTGGAGTGATTTGACCAGTTGCTGCAAGCCTGTTTTGTAACCTATTAAAAGCTGTTGGGCCTTCTTTCCAGAGTGCGTTAAAGTCTCCGCCGTAGTACACCTTTACAACACCCTGAATGTCTTGGTACTCTGGTGCGTTAGACAGTCTAAAGCTCAGTGTCTCAGGGTCAAGAGAAATTTGTGGAATGCTTTGAACAAGCCCAAGGGCCTTACCTGCGTAGTTAGCAGCATTCTTTTGAAGGGCAGCAGTCATCTGTGCTTTTAAGATAGTAGCAGTTTCGGCGTCCTTACCACCCATTCCTTCCAAGTCCCTAAGAATACGTAGGTTACTTGGAGCAAACAAGGAGTCAAGACCTGTCGTAGAGTTTGTTTCTAGTCCTCTTAGCATCAAGAGGTTAGACATGTTAGATATGACAGAAGCCCAAGCCTCTTTAGCATTCGGATCAGCTAGAACTTCTGCTGGGTCAGAGAGAATATCCTTAAGTAAAGCACTCTGAGTAGTAAGGTTTTTTCCAACTGCTTCTGTATCCCCTTCAATATCACTGTAGGCATCCGTAAGTTCTGTAGGGAAGATTTCAGGAGAAGCAGCAAGTTGTTCAGTTGTGGTTCCTTCACTGGTAACTAAGGCAGTTATAGCTGGATCAAAGTTAAGATCACTAAAGCTAACAACGTTGTTCACTCTATTTCCAGAGGTAGACATTTCTTTCATAAGGTCATCAGAGATGGCTGCGGCGGCAGCAATCATGAATTCCTCAGACCTCGCAGCAAGGATAGCCATTGGGTTTTCCTCAGAAAGAGTCAAAGCCGTCCTTGCAACGTAGGCTATTGCTTTTGCAGAAGCTACTTTTTCATCGTAGTTTGTAATTGTCTCAAACATTCTATCAATAGAAGCAATCTTTGTTTCCATCTGCTCCCACAGTTCAGCATTCATGTTACCAGATGGGCGCATAAAGGCTGGTTGTGATCTCAGTTGTGCAAAGGTTGCCTGAAAAGCTACAAGCTCTTCAACGTTAAAGTCACGACCACTCATTTCAACATCAAGAGCAGCGGAGAGAGTACTCCCGAACCTTTCAAGGGTTTCCATGTTACCTGGAAAACCACTAGCATAGTTTAAATTACCTGCTACAAGGGCTGCGTTACCTTGTGCAACGTTTGAGGCCAAAGAACCTACGGCTCTAGTAGTAGCCTGTTCGTAAGTAATTGTCTCTCCATTTGCCTCTGCTTCTGTTAGTGTTAGGTTTATAAGACCTAACCTAGTACCCTCACCCTGGTTATTAAACAGATTAGTAGCTGTGTCTTGAGCAGATACAGGCTGTACAGGGACAGTGAATACATCTTGACCAAGAACTCTAGCTGCAACAGCAGTCTGTTCATCATTTAAACCAAGGTTTGCTAGTTCAATTGCGTAGTTTGCAGCTGCTTGGTCCCTTGACATACCACCTGAGATATCTTGTTGAGCACTCTGGATAATGTTAGTAAAAGCTGCTCTATCTCTATCTGACTGTGTTGGAAGGTTAGACCTTGCTGCACTAGCAATAGCCCTATCTTGAGCAAGTTGCGCCCTAGCAAAAGTATCTAATCCATCCAGTAGGTTACCAGCTAAAGCTAACCCTGTAGATGAAGGAGCCTGAATAGGTTGTTCAAAAGCTCCTGCACCCTGCACGTTTTGGTCTAATGTAAAGGCCATCTATTATTCTCCTTGAGCAGCTTGTGCTGTAATTCTTGCGGCAGCAGACTGCCCTTGTGTTCTTTTTAATAGGTCAGTTATTTGACTAAGGTCCGTAAGGCTGCGGTAAAGGCTTTTTTGATTCTCAATGGAGAACCCACCATCCTCAACTGCGTTAAAGGCATCATTGTATAGTGCTTGACCTTCAGCTATTTTATCTGGGTCGCCTGTTGCAATAAGTTCTAACCCTTGATCTGCGTACTTGCTGATACGAGTCCTTGTTTTTCTGAACTTACGATCTTCACTGTACGAGATATCTTTAGTGTCGTAGTGATTTAGAACCCGCATAGGTGTAGCACCCGCAACAATAGAGGAAATCAAACCAAGTGTAATCTCATCTTCTCCAAACTCACCCGCAATACCCCTACGTTTACTACGATACTGCCCTGTTTCAATAAGCTCCCAGACCTTTGCAAACATATCAATAGACTTAACGCCTCTCGTTAGCCGTACAAACTCTTGATAAGCAATAGAGTTGTGTCCAGCGTTAAGAGCCTTTGCCAGACCGTTGATTGACTTATAACTATCACTAAGGATTTGACCAGATGGGCCTGAGATTGTCTCAAGAAGTGGGTCTTCACCAAACATTGCCCAGTACTGTTGTGCTGCACCAGACATAGGGCCAATACGAGAACCTAGTGAAACGTCAGTACCTGCAAGTTCTGAAATTGCAAGATCAAAGAGGCCGAACTTAACAGCATTGAGCACAGCTGCTGAGTTAGGGTCTTCAGGGTCAACACCGAGAGCAGTCATTGCCGCAATCATTTTAGGTGGAGCACCCATACCTCTTGCACCGAATGCTAGAGTGTTCCAAGTTGCCATTCTAAGACGTTCAGCACCTGTAAGGTCTCTGCCGATAAGAAGGTTATCTACGAAGCGCATAGAATATGACTGCCACTGTGTAGCCAAAGCAAGGATTGGACCCTCTTGGTATCTACCCTTCTGTCCAGATGTCATACGGAAAGAAAGGGCTTGCTCTCTGTTTGAGACATAACGAATACCCTTGTCTGAGAAGACATCTCCAGATACTTTTTTAGCATTGTGTTCCATCACTGCTACAGATGCGGCTGCAATTCTACCGAAGAGTTCACCACCCTTAAACGGTGTGAGTCCCATCTCTAAGGCTTCGTTGAACTTACTTTTTGAACTATTAAAGGTAGCACCATTACGTTCAAGAGTGTTAGAACCAATGATGCTTCTGCCTGACTCTCTCATGTACCGTACAGTGTCGATCAACTCCTGCTTAGTCATCAACAAACCACCATACTCTTGCATGGTTTCACTTACAAGTCTCTCAATGTCAGCATCAGCTGCTTTTCGTGTCTTGAAAAGAAGAGCAGCAATGATAGGTACGTTAGGAGCAGCCTTCATACCGTATTTAGGAGAGATGAAAGTAATCTGTGCTACGTGAGAGGCGTTAAGAATGAACTGATCGGGGTTAAACAAACCCATCTTCATGTGAAAGACTAAAGCTCGTGTTCTACCAGCTACGTTACCGATCCAATCAGCAGGATTAGAAACCTTCTTTGTTTTATCGTAGATAGCTTCTGACAACCAAGTAGAAAATGCTGTCGTGTCGTCAGTACGTTCCATGAGACCAAGACGAGATTGAATAGCTCGTTGCTGTTGCCTCATCTCACGGTTGATGCCCTTGTTGTCTCCACTTACCTTAGCTAAACGGATAAAGTCTTCAGGGTTGTGAGGGACATCACCATCAAAAGTTACGTTACCTCTGGAACGAGCCTTATTAACCCATCCGTTTACCGCAGACTGAGTAGCCTTGTAGTGCGAGTAACGGTAAGCCTCAGACTTAAACTGTTCTATAATGTTTTCAATAGGATTTTGGTTGATTGCTCTACCGCCACCGTAAGTCATAGGAGGTGTATCACCACGTTTACGGGTTACCCGCATAGCCTGGTACTCACCAATAGACATGCCAGCACCTTCAGGGATAGATTCTTCCACCTTACTGTCTCTAGCCTTGACTTCAAACTTGTTAGTGAAGCTCTCGTCATGGTCAGCAGCAATTCTCTTAAGTGTAGTGAAGTCAACTACACCTGTGTTCCAAGAGTTGTTACGAGCAATCATAGCATTGACCTTAACTAAGTCCTCACCAGACAACTCTAGCTTACGAATACCCTTTAGACCTCGTGAGGCAATGTAAGGAGCTAAAGCTTCTACAATGTTGTTAAGTTGTGAAGCAGCTGTAGTAGCTTCTTTTGTGGAGAAAGAACCAAGCAGTGTACGGAACCCACCTGTAACCTTCTTACCGCCTGCTAGTGTGTCAGTGTAAACTGTACCGATGAAGTGTCTAAGTCTATCGTTGTTACGAGGGCCACCTACGTTGTAACCAAGAACATCAGACTTAAGAGGTACTCTGCTACGGATCACATCTGTTACGTGGTCATACTTGATACCGTCAGCAGCCTCAAAAGGTTCATCAAGTTTATAAACAACTCTATCACCAATCTGACTAGGGTTTACTTGACCAGTCAAACGGCTAAATACAATAGTATTTTCAGGAATAACATCAACTGCAACGGCAACAGTATCGTAGCCTTCTTCAACAGTGATTGTTCTACCGTTACGTTCAGCTACTCTCTTAAGAATGTCTGTAGCCTTGATGTTCCATGCTGCGTTGTTAATGTCAGTCAGGGCATGGTAGGCCTTCATCTGTTTCTCTGAGGGTATTTTACCGTATAGAGAAAAGAAGTCTCTAATAAACTCTGGGTCTGTTGGAGCACCACGAGTAGCAGCCAGGCCTGTGTCAATGTCACCAAGTAGACCATCACGGTATCCCGTCATAATATCTTCGATCTGTTTAAACTCTGTCTTAGACAAGGCTCTTACATCCTTAAAGGATTGATCAGCAAACTTAGAGAACCTAGTTACAACACCTTCAGCTGCGTTGATTAGAAAACCTAGTCGATCTCCTAGGGCAGTCTGAGGAGCAGAGATGATACCAGCAATGGCTCTTTTAATTACATTCTCTTCAGGGTTCACATCATCTAAGGTTTCAGCTAGTCTCCGAGTATCAAGACGTTCACTGTACTCAAGGTAGTAACCTTTAGGTTCAACTGTAGCTTCAACACCCTCAGGTAGGTCTCCTACTCTGTCAACACTGTCACCTGTATCCTTACGGATAATTCTAGGGGCCTCAACTACAGTGTACCTAGGGTCATTGTTTACAGACTTCAGGGCTGCTTCTCTTGTAGGAAAGGCTCTTCCGTCAATAGGGTTGCCTAGCCTTACTGTTGTAGTAAAGAGGTCAGACCCTTCATCCAGGATTCTATACAAAGCTACAGTTGGGTTGTTGGTAATTCTAGCAATACGAGTTACGACACCCTGTACTGCTGATTGTAACTGATCAGGGGAGAAGGCTCTACCACTTACAACAGACTTCATAAGCTTAGACATCTTCTCAAAGACAGAAGAACCGTTAGTTGCCTGTACTACAGCAGCAGAGTTAGGCATGTTAACAGGCCCTGTTGGTCCTTGGAAGGGGTCCATCGTACTAGGACCAGCCTTGTAAGCTACATTGTCTGGAGCAGAACCAGTGTTGAACTGACGAACTGTAGCTGCTGCCCCTGCATCTGGACCTCTAGAGGCTGTAACTACATCTGTAGCAGAACGAGCAGACATAACACGTTTCAAGACTTCTCTGGACGCAGCAGGGATACCCTTAGCAGACTGAAAACCAAGTCTTCCAACACCCCTTATAATTCTTGAAGACATACCAAGTGTAGCAAGCTCTACCATAGCCATAAACTGTTTAAAGTTAGCAGCTGGGTCTGTGCCAAAGTTTTCTAATTGTGTTTGAAGTTCTCTAAGGTTCTCGTACTCACGAAAGTTCCCTAGACCTTCACGTTCAGCAGAGTTAAGTTCAGATTCCCAGAACTCTTTAAACTCTTCTGGTTCCATGTTGAGGGTTTCAGCAAACTCAACAGTCTTGGATTCGTCACCCCTAGCCAGGTTTCTAATAGATACTGGAAGCCAACTAAGTGCCTCAATAGACCCAGCTGCAAGCCAACGAGCAGTAGAAGGATCGTTGATCTCAAGACGTTCCTCAATACGGTTAGACAACCACTCATAGTTAGAGAGCATAGCAAGGCCGTAAGGGTTTATTTGATTATCATCTGTCATAATCATGCTGTTAAAGAAGTATTCTCTAACACCTACAGTCTTTTCTTGACGAGCTAGATACTCAGCAATATCAACTGCTGCTTCCTCTGCTGGTACACCAGCTGCAAACAGTACGTTAAGGAACCTTTCAGAGTCAGGGTACTGACGTACTAGGTCATCGTTGGAGAAGTCCCCAGCAACCCTAGCTTGAGACACCACAACAGGGTCTACCTCAAGGATTGTAGACTGTTGATCCACGATACGTTGTTCACGAGGAGATGTAGGGTCTACTCTCACTACAGTCTGAGGTGCTTCCTGACCCAGAGTTTCCTCTAGGCTAGTAAGGGTGTCTTCAAAGGAAGGGATGTTAGCCATTTAGTCAATCCTTTGCTTATGTTACAGGTTGTGCTGGAAACGCATTAGAAATACCAAAGTTCATAGCTTTAAACCCTAAGCTTGCAATACTCTTGTAGTTCTGAGCCTTCAAACCGAGGTTAGAGATTTCAGTAGACAGTCCACTCTGTTGTGAACCATAGCCTAGTTCTGCACCTAGCTGTGACCTACCTGCACCTACGGCTCCTGAAAGACCTGAAGACTGAGCAACACCTGAAGCTTGAGCAGATGATTGTGCTCTTGCACTAGCAATCATGTTAGACCTAATAGCAGCCCTACGTTGTCTACGTACCTGTAAGGCCTGTGCTCTCTGTTGAGCACGAGCCTGTGACTTAGATGCTTGAGCAGACTTTACTGTACCTACTACACCAGCTGTTGCACCAAGTACAGCAACACCAGCGGCAGCACCGCCACCTACAACACTACCTATAGTAGCTAAAGCTGTTCCAATCATTACTACCATCTCATAGCTCCTTTAAGTAAATAGTTTCGGCTCTCTCGTAGCCTAGTCTGTTATATAAGTTTTCAAGACTAGAGATACCTTCAATATCTCCCATGCCTACTTGATTAGCTCCACTCTCTTTGGCCCATTTCTCAAAGGCTTTCATGAGACGGATAGAAGCTGGTTTTCCTCTGTAATCTTTAGAAACAAACCATGCAAGTTCTGTTGCTTGCACTGTGTGAGACATGTACAACTCAGATAAAAGACCTACAAGTGCTCCTTCAATCTCTCCGTCTACATCAATAACAAAGATTTCCATGTTAGGATTTAGAAAAGAAGAAAGTAAAAACTGTTCTGTCTTGTCTTTGTTCCACTTGTGAGACTTTGGAGCTTCTCTTGAGAACTCCTTTGCTAAGATTAGAATGTCAAAGACATCATCTTCTGTAGCTGTTCTTATTCTAGATACCTGAGTTTTTAGCACCAATTACCTCGTAGCCTACTAAGTGGAAGTCTTTACCTGTTGTACTCTCGAACCGTAGCTTCATTGAACGGCCTCTGCCTCGAACCTTAGACTTGGTAACCACTGTATTAGTTGGGTAGTGGATAGAGCTAAGATCGTCGGGGTCTACAACTGGTACATCTTTTAGTTTATAGATTTCTCTAGGTGTAGAACCTACCTTGTTTAAGTTCCAGGATACTGACATCTTACAGCTTGAAGGATTGATGAAGTCATAACCTGCACCGTCTGCTACGTAACCTTCCTCAGTTACTCGCATGTAGGTTGTGATGTAAGGAGCATTCTTGAACGTACCCATGCTACCCATAAAGTCATAACTAGCTTCTGCAAAACTACTGTAGTCTGCATCACCCCAGTCAAGGTATGTGTCTCCAGAGAACCTAGCAACAGTCATCTTGCTATTTACACCACTTCTAACAAGCAACTTAATCTCAGTCTCACCCTGAAGAAAGTCTCTGTAGAGAGTAGCAACTACATTGTCAGAACCGTTAACAATAGTGTCTGAACCGTTAATAACCTGTGTCTCTGTAGAGGTAGAACCTAATCCACTGAAGTAAGAAGTACCTATAATGTAATGACCAGCTGCCCCGTCTGCTACTTTCCAAGGGTGAAAGGCTTGAAGGGCTAAGTCTAGTACAAGAATGTTATTGTACTTATAGTCAATACTCTCATCTTTGTTAGGGTAGAACCAGTAGATGCGTTGGTTGATTTGGTCGTACTCAACAAAAGCCTGGGCCTTCTTCTCGTTAGGGATTTCATTCCAGAGAGTTTGAATTGTAGAAAGGGATAGGTTGTTAGCAGTAGGTGTGTTTAAACCTTCACCAGCTTGAATTGCGTAGATGCCTGTCTTGGCCCACCAGATAGGTACGCCTCCACCAACTGTAAAAGTGTTCTCGTTAACAATACCTACATCAGAAATCTGAGTGATAGAAAACTCTGTAGCACGAAACACGTTGTCTACACCAGCAACAGACCATACACCGTTCTCAGCAAACACGATAAGGGATGCACCTAGTACGTACAACTTACGAATGTTGTGAGCATCTGGGATACTTACTACACCACCGTCAGTGTCCAACAAGTCAGCAATGATTTCAGATGTGGGATCGTTAACCTGATAGCAGTTACCAATGTCACGAATGTTTTCAGTCAACCTAGAGAAGTAAACCTTGCCACCGTTCTTAGCTGAGTCAATACCAGCATAGAAGATTCGTCCAGCATAGGCTGCAACACTACGGAATCTACCTGTCTCTACTTCAGTAGGAATACTATTTGTACGAACCTTGTTAAAGACATCAAGTACATAGTGACCGTGGGAAGCTAGTGATGAACCAGTGTAGATTTCTTTCCAGTCTGCTTTATTAAAAGCACCAGAAGCAGTCTTACCTGAGTACCATGCGTGGGTCAAGGGAGGGTAAGTTGAGGAGTCTCCTAGATAAGTAGTCAGAGCAGCTGCACCCTTAGTGCCAATCCAGCCAACATTCTCTGTATCATACTTTCTTTGATTAGAAGGAGAAGTTTTATCTTCAAAGTACTCATCTGTTACTTCAGCAACAGAACCCTGCCACTCAAAGTCTCTCTCCTTAAAAGCAATAGCTGTAGCTGTAACTTTAGGAGAAGCTGCTGCATCATACTCAAGGTAGATTGTGTTAATAGCTGGAGAGGCAACAACGAGAACACCATTCAGGGATGTAACCTGAATACGTTCTTCAGAAGGGGAAAGGTTGTTGCTTGCTGAGTAGGTCGAAAGGTCTACAGAAGCACTGCTTACTAATTGGGCAGAAAGAGGGTCTAAAGCCTTCTCATAGAAAGTAAGGTCTTTACCGTTCTGTACTACAAGAAATTCTAGGTTAGTAAGTCCTGCAACATTGGACCAAGTAGATGTCTGAAACACACCACCTTCAGGAATAACTGCACCACTTGTAACTGCACCTGTCTCTAAAGTAACGGCCTTACGTCTACGTCTTGTACCATCCCGTTCAAGAGCACAGTTAAGCTCATCAACAGATGCGTTCTCAGGGAACGTAAGTTCAGAGGCCTCAGTGATGAGACCCTTGACAAAGGTATTAACCGTTCTCTGAATTAAGCTCTGAGGCATCTAGTTTTTCCTTATCGGCCTTACGAGCCTTAGACCTGTCATTAACTGCTTTACGAGGTGTAGTCTTCTTTAGGGCTAGGTGGGTAGCTACAGCCTTTAAGGCTCCGTCCATTCCTGTCCAACTTCCACTCAACTCACTAGGAACTTGTGCTCCATTTTCGTATTTAACTGAGTAGAACTTAAAACCATCCTGAGGTTTGTAAACAACTAAAGCCTTCTCTGTTTTATCACTGTGGACTTTAACTTCTTGACCATCTTCACTTTTGATTAACTTAATGTCTACCATAGTTATTCTTTGGCCTTCCTACGTTCAGTCTGTGTAAATCATTCTGTACGTACACTTTCTGCCGTCTAGCTGTCTGTTCAATCTTAGGATCAGAACCAGTCTTAAACAAGGACATGGCTGTAGACTTTGCTTCAGCTAAAAAGTAAGGGAACATTACATCATCTAAGTCTGGGGTGAAGCTATCTGTAAAGGCGTCAAACGTAGGGTACTTAATACCATACGATCTCGTCTTAGCAGATGTAAGGATTGCGTCTACAGTAGCCATGTAGGAATCAAGAACCACGTTCTCATCATCAAAGGATGTGTAGTAACTAGGCATAACGTCATTACGAATAAGCAAGATACTGTCTGCCTGTACGTCATCAACCTGCAAGACGTTAGAAGCTGTACTGTCTCTAGCGTCTGACAAAGCAAAGAACTCATCTGGCTCTAGGTAGATAAGACGTTGATAGTCTACTCCACCAACAACCTTAGTTACGTTGTAGTCCAGAAACTCAATGTTCTTTACACGAGAAGGAAAAGAGAAGTGAGTAGGTCTAACAGAGCTAGAAAAGGATGTAAGCTTAATTATCTGGGAGTGTTCAGGAATATCACGAGTAGCAATCATTGCAAAGTAGGTATTCTCTACTACTGAAGCAATCTGTCCAGCCTCGTTAGAATCTGAAATACTGTTAATCTCCTCCGAATCCATGTCGGACAAGATATTCTGGACCATTTGAAGGAGAGTCATTTTCATGTTATGCACTCATTCCAATAATAGAAACGTAAATGTTTGCGTAGTCAACGTCTACATTGTTTACACTAGCTTTAGTCTTAATTGCAATTTCATCATTTTGTGCAAGAGAGGTAAGACCTGTTACACTAATAGAACCCCAAGTACCTGTAGCAATACTACGGATTGTCCGTGATCCTACAATCTCAGTACCATTCTTAAACAAAGCCCACTCTACCTCATGTGATGGCCCTGAAGATTGACTAGAAGACATTGTTACGTTGATAAGACCTGTAAGACCTATAGCATCGTCATACCTAAATCTTAGGTTAGGGGATGTAAGAACTGTAAAGCCTGATACTGTAGATGAAGAGATAGAAGGAGATAAGAACTTCTCAGCTGTATCTGTATCTAGGGAGTAAGCATAGGGGGAAGAAGCATTGAAAGAGGTAGCAGCACCAAGGTGTCTGTGGATAGGTTGCCATACCCCACTACCAGAACCATTAGCTACGTATGTCTCTCCACTGTTAGCAGCAGATGTACCCTTAGGTTCGTGCAATGCACTACCCGTAAGTACTGAATGTTCTACGTTAGCCATGTTATATATCCTTAGCGGGGGAGACTTCTTAAGACTATTATACACACAAGTAAAATAGTTGTCAAGTTAAAAGTGGTAACAGGAGGAGATTTCTCCCCTCCCGTTGTATTTTAGTTTAAGCCATTGGCTTCGTAAGAACAGAAACCATGTTCTCTGGACGGTACAGTTTCATACCATAACGTGCAGTAGTTACAAACTCTGTACGCTGGTAGTCTTTGTTGTACTCTGTGTCCACGTTTGGCATCTGACGCCATGCACCAACAAAAGGCGACACAGCTTGGTCAGCTGAGAAGAACAAGTTGTTGATTGCGTTAGCAGGAGCAGCTGCACCACTGATAGTCTCTGAAGATTTTGTTGCAAGGTAGTTAGATGTATAGACATCAAAACCGTAGATGTTAGCAACAAAGGACATACCAGAAGCGATACCAGTATTGACGATACCTTCCCAACGTGGGTTGTTAGATACAGTTGTCAAGGCTGAGAGGGTATTCATCTCAAATTCAACAGATGGATCAACGATAGCCACGAGGTTACGCTGTGGTACTTTACCAGTCTTCAATGCACGAAGAGCTTTTGCGAAGTCTTCAACTGCAATCTTACCACCAGTACCTGAACCAATCATACGGTGAGCAACACCGTTAATGTCGTTAGGGTTAGCAGCTGTTTGACCAGTCTGAGCAAGCTTCATGATGTCTGTTTCCAGACGTTCCATCAAGGCACGTTCCTGGAGTGGAACAAACTGAGACATGATCTGATTGGCGTAGTAAACATCCTGCATCGCTTTGTTAGTGATGTAGTTACTGGACTGAAGGTAGTCAGTAATGGTAAATGTGAACTGTGAATCGTCAATCGGTGTGTAAGACACTGCTGTATCTTCAGCATAGTCAGCAATGGTTGCGTCACCCAGCGATGGGATTTTGAATGTATCACCGTCAGGGAAATCACTCAACCAGTTGACATACTTCATACCTTGCAGTTCGTCACGCAAGATTTCTTTAAGTTCGGCGGACCAAACCTCTGCACGTTTTGCTAGTGCTAGTGTAGCTACTGTGTTACCAGCCATTTTCGTATTCCTTTATTTGTAGAAGTCACTACCTAGACGCTCAGCATCTGCCATCATCGCCCGTTGGGTAGTAGGTTTATAGTACATAGTCGAGTTTTCTCTGCGAAGTCTCTGGTAGTATCCAAAGTCCTTTTCAGAGGATGCTTGCATTGTAGAACCTTCAGTACGAATGCTCCCTTGAATCACTGGAGAACGTTTAGGTGCTGGTTGTCCAAGCAACTGCATAAAAGCAGCAGGTGACTTAGCAGCCATGCCCTGTAGTTCCGATAGTGATAGCCCTAGTTCAGCAGCCTTTTGCTGCACTGTAGCAGCAGCTTCTGTACCGTAGGCTTTTTCAAGTTCCGCCTCTACGACAGCAATGTTATTTTTAGTAACACTTTGTTGCTCTCGTTTCATCAGGGTCTGTTCTACTAGGCTCTCAATGTTAGCTTCACTCGAACTAAGCTGGGTGTTAGCTGTATTCGAAGTGCCACTCATGTTGTTATTAGGATCAAGAAGTTCGGTTGTGGGTTCCGAGGCCATTTCTTCCATCTTAGCAGTAACTCCAAGTTTGTATGTTTGTTTCTCTAGGTCAGCTTTTAGTGAAGCATTCTCTTGTTTCATCTGTTCGATGAACTTATCAGCTTCTAGCTTTCCCTTTGCTAACGCCTCTACATCGTTGAACTTACGTCCGTCTCCTACAAGATCACCTAGAACAGAAGGGTTGGTTACCACTTCAGAAGGTGCTACTTGTTGACTCTGTGTTACAGGGGTTACCTGTTCCTCAGAAAATACACTCATTGTTAATCCTTGTCTAAGTTGATTAAGTCCAACACAGTGGTTACTGCTCGATTGAACCCGTTACGATCTGCTTGCTTGTATGCCCACGATGGTGAGTCATAGTCTGCGGCAGGGGTAGTATCCTTCAGCATAGGCTTCAGGATTTCTTTAAGGCGGTCTAGTCCCTCTCTGCTAGAATGTAGGGACTGACTTACTGCCTCTTTTTCTTTCTTTGACTTGCAGTCTTTGAACCAAGCTGCCTTCATTCAATAGGCTCCTCAGGGGCTTGCTGTGGTGCAGCCTCTAGCTGTTGCATACCCTGGTCTACCATCTCTTCTTGTTCAGCCTCAAACTCTACCTGTGCGTCTGTGACGACCTTCTGAGTCTCAAGCTGTTCAGATACTGCAATGTTCTCACCAAACAAGGCTGGTTCACCAAGTTCATCTGCCAACAAACGAGCAAACTCTTTACCTGAAAGATGAGAAGCAATGGTTGGGTCTGATGCTTTGATCTGGAACATAGTAGTAAGGTTCTGTACACGTTGAGCACGTTCAGCAAAGTGACGAGCACCCATTGGTATGATCTTACCATTTGATCTAAGATCATCACGAGTAATCTGTGTGAAGAAGTAAAGACCTGTATCTTCGTTCAAGACCTTAGCTGTATCTTCGTAGTCCATGTTACGACGAGCTACTTCAAGCATTGCGTTCAGGATAGGCTCAAGGAACACACGTTCAAAGTGAGCAGTCTTATGTTGGAAGATACGACCAGCTGCTGTCATAAGCTGGTTAACTTCAAAGGCTGTCTTCTCTCCAGCACTACGGATACCCATAGCCTCACGAGGAGCACCAGCCATCATCTCCATCTTAGCTTCTAGGTTCTGAATCTGGAAGTCAGCATTAAGAGCAGTAGCATCTGGTACAAGGTAACCTACATCTCCCTCATCACCCAAGTAGATACGAGTATTAGGGGCAAAGTCAAAGTCTTCTACGTCACCCTTAATCTTAAGAACAGGATAGGCAATCTGGTCAAACACGTCAGCCTTAAGGTTCTCAAGGTGATCAATGCGGTACTGCATACCAACTAGGTTATCTAGTGGACCCATGCTGTACAGGTTGTCTGGGCGGTCTCTCCATCCTGCGTGGAAGATAGGGTCACGTCCAAGGAAGCTAGGGTTCTCTTCGTTAGACAAGACATAGGAACGGTCTACGATAGTAATGACACGGTTGTTCATAAACTTACCAGTGTCTGTGTCATAAATGTCACCATAGAAAGTAAGAATTTCTACGTAGTCAGATTCATAGTAGTCTGTCAGGTTAGAGAAGCCATCAGCTACAAAACCCTCAGACTTGTTTACATCAATCTCGTTACCCTTAGCTGCACCACGGTTACCTAGCATCTTATTAAAGACGCCTTCCATGTAAGCTTTATCAGGGGATGTCTCAATCATACGTTGTACTTCACCCAAGGTAAGGATAGAACGAATGATCTTAGGAGTATCAGCAAACTCAGCAGCTACTGGGTTAAAGCAAATATCGTATGGTGAAATACGTACAAGCTTAGGACCAACGTAGTTTACTACACGTTCACCATCTTCAAACTCTGTGATTTTACGTTGATAGTCTACTGTAGCAAAACAGTTACCATACAAAATGTAATCATTGATAAGCTTGCTAGTTGTGTTAACAAAGTCAGACTGACGTAGCTTGTTCTGCATGTAAGCCTGGATGATGTCACGTTTAATCTTAACGTCACCCTCTTCGTCAGTAGCTTCAAAACGGAACCATCTTTTCTGAGGGAACAAAGCAGCAAAGTAGTTTGCGTGAAGGTTATCAGAAATCTGTGTTAGCTTTGGGGTAGTCGTAGAGTTAGACCACGGCAACTTGTTGTTGCTCGTAGTACGAGTATCTGTAGCGTACACGTAGTTACGCAACTCTTGCCACTCTTTAATCTTTTCAGAACGGGCATTGTTCCAAGAAGTCCAACGGCTAGAAATATCCACAGCAAGAGTGTGCGGATCAATAACGCCTTCAATGTCAAGTGTAGTGCCAGCCATGATGACTCCTAGTCCTAGCTATGTGTTAATAATAACACAGTGTAATTAACTTGTCAAGTGCTAAAATGCAACACCACCGAATTTAGGGTGAAATACTACATTATTATCTTGATTTCTTTTTCGTATTGCGGAAGCACTCGGCTTAATAGCTACTTCAACAGCAGCTGCAAGACAGTCTTTGCAGTCATCGTGTGCTGGATTGTAAGACACCAACTCTTCTTCTAGTACCTGGCAGTGACCACCACGGTAGTGATACATCTGTAAGTTGTCATACCTTGGTTCAAGAATAGCTGCGATACGTTCTTCCTTAGAGCCTTGGTGACGGTTAGGCCTGTGTTCGTCAACCTTAAGAGCTAGGCCGTTAGGTTTGATGTAGTTGTCTTTAAGTTCAGATACGATAGCTGACTGAGCAGCAGTACATTCAGCCCGTAGCTTTCTAAAGTCCCATCTGTTAAGAAGGTCTAGGATGTGCTTGAAGTACTCAGAAATCTTATCTGTTTTAAACCTGTCAATGTCTAAGACGTAGACGTTATTCTCATAGTCTACACCAATCACAACAATAGCTGTGTAGTCAGCCCTCTTGCTAACACTGTATGCAAAGTCAACAGCTGCACTGACGTTTAGTTTACGTCCCTTGTACTGCCACTGACCATTGTCTCTATCTAGATGCTTCCGATCATAGTACTGAAACTTCTCATAGGCGATAGGTTGTGTATCAGGATCAGTTGGGTCATTGTAGTACTGTGCTCTAAACTGTACTCTGTCTAGGTACTGACCACGTTTCTTAGCTAGGATAGGGATGTCAAAACCAAACATCTTACCATCCTTACGAAGTTGACGGGGCCAGAGGAAGTCACCAGTACCATCACCGTTGTCTTCTACTGCCCGTTCCATTACTTCGTAGATGTTTTCTTTACCTGTAAGCTCACCCTGTTTAGTGTAGATGTCTTCCTCCATACCCATCAAGTTAGAGTACAAGTCTTTAGGGTGATACCGTGTACCTACGACCCACTCTTTCGCTTCACTACCTTCAATAGACGAGAGTAGAGAGTACTGAGACTTAACTTTATTACGGCCTTCATTCGTGTAAGCATTCTCGAAAACAACGACATCATCAAGGACAGCAATGTCGCAGTGCATACCCGTAAGCGAGGTAGTAAGACCGCCAGTAAAGATCGAAGGGTCACGGATAGCTTCTTTCTTACGGTCTGGATGATCAAGAGCAATCTCTGATGTAGTCCACTTTTCACGTTTACTCTCGTCCTTGTTTAAATGTTGAGGCCAGTACTTCTGGTGGATGTCAGACTCAAAGATGTTCTTGATAAAGGACAACTGCTTCTGAGCTAGGTTAGAGGTAGCTGAGATATACAAGACCCGTAGTGTAGGGTTCTTAGTTAACTCCCAGGCAACCCTGTAGGCGACCATAGCTGACTTACCGTGGTCACGAGGAAACAGAAGAAGCTGGTGAGTCTTAGCATCCTGCCTTGTCCACCACTTACAGACATCCTCGTGACAGTTACCTAGTACACGTTGAGGTGCTACAAGCCTGATGAATGTCACCAAGCTTGCTTCTGCTGCTTCTTTGATTTCTTTTACTGTTGCCATTAGGGTTCAGTCGGCCATGTAATGTTGTTAGGGAAGCCAGCTTGCTTTGGCACACCCAGTAGGTCAGTACGATACTGAGACCACTCTGTTTGTTTAGCTGCTGTAAGGTCAGCCCAGCGCAGTGGGTTAGACACCAGTGGGTCAACGACTGTGACTAGGATGTTGTCACGTTCACCTCGAACCTGTGCTGCTGTAGCTACATCTAGTTCCTCCTGAGTAGGTGGAACGTAGGCTTCTGCATCATCACCGATAGCTAACAGCAGTGCGTCGTTGTCTACAGTCCCGTCAGTGTCTGCTGGGTCTAGAGTGTAGGGAACCCAGCCGTGTACTGAGTGTTCAATCTCACAGTCGATAAGTGTTGGTGAGACGTATCTTGCGTTGCGATAGTTCATTTATGAAATCCTTAACCAAACAGATGTGTTAATTGACTGCGATGTGCTTGCCAAACTGATATGCCCCATAAGCCTCCACGTCCCAGCGGGGGAAGTAGTCCCCGCTCTGTTTGCGTTTGCATAATCTAACGACGACCCAGCAAGGGTCGATCCGGGGTTGCGAATGACATTATCGGCAGCAGGGGCGACGGCCAACAGTGCATAAGACCCAACAGAGCCAGCGGCTGCACCAGCACCAGCAATCAAGCCTGTGTCTGATGTGATGGAGCCAGCGAATACAGCGTCACCAGCTTCATTCATACTATAAACTTCGCCCGCAGATGTATCAGTAGTAATGCGGGCTTCGCCACTGCCGTTTGACTTTAGCCTGTGCTGGAAACCGTAAGTTCCCCAATTGGTTGTTGCGCCCGTGTAACCTGTGCTCGCTGCAATCATATAAGGTGCGTCTTGGTTGGATGCGTAGTTAATGACCTCTGCACGAACCTCATCTTGCGATACGACTGTGCCAGTAGCTGTGATATTACCTGTGACTGAGAGCTTCTCTGCTGGGCTAGTAGTACCAATCCCGACATTGCCCGATGCGTCAATCCTGAGCCTCTCGGAGGCGCTAGTCGTAAGTGTCATATAGTCGCCGTTGTGCGTATAACCTACTTTACCTTGGTTTGCAGATGTTGCATCACCAAAGACTAACTGACCAACTCCTGTATCCGGTGTCAGGATTGTAATACCTGCGTTGCCGTTACTTTCTACCACCAGATCGTCTACTGCCGCACCCGCTGTCCCACCAGAGACCCCTGTGCTTACATGCAGCCTTGCGGTAGGACTAGCAGTACCAATCCCAACTCGACCATTAGAATTGAACCTTACAAACTCGGTTGCCGACCCTCCACCGTAACCTTGGAATATAAACGACCCATCGGATGCTTCGTTCCTAGCTCTAAAATATGTACGCCCATTCGATTGGGTTATTTGCGTCTGCTGGTTTGTTCCGTCACTATCGTTCATAAAGATATTTGGACTAGGACCAGTGAGGAACAAGTCATCTCCGATAGTAACGTCACCAGCAATGGCTAATTGAGACGTCGAAGCATCCCAGAGGAAGTCTGCTGTTGTGCCTGTGTCTTCGTAGAACTTAACATCACCGTTAGCTTCTACCTTCAAACGGTTTGTTGTCGACCCTCCGCCGTAACCTTGGAATAGGAACGACCCATCGGATGCTGCGTTCCTAGACCTGTGATATGTTACCCCAGCCGATTGGATTATTTGCGTCTGCTGGTCCGCTGTGTCACTATCGTTTATAAAGATTTTTGGATTAGGACCAGTGATGTGCAAGTCATCTCCGATAGTCACATCACTTGTGAAGGTTCCGTTAACAAACGTAGGGCTGTCAGTTGTGCCTAAACCAAGGTTTGTACGAGCAGAAGATGCACTAGCTACGTCAGATAGGTTGTTAGCTGTAAGTAAAGCACCTGACAAAGAAGCATAGGCTGCAACCCAAACAGAGCCTGTGTAGACCTTCATCACATCATCAGTCGTGTTGTAATACAAAGCACCAGCAACTAAAGCATTACCATCATTATCTAGAGTTGGGTCACTTGCCTTTGCCCCTAAGTACCGATCATCAAAATTATCAAGTGCTGCAAGTGCTGCATCCTTAGCTGCCTCAGCACCAGTCTTGGCTGTTTCAGATTCAGTAGCTGACGTAGCTGCATTGGTTGCTGAGGTAGCAGCATTCGTTTGACTTGTAGCAGCATTCGTTTCACTTGTACCCGCAGCTGTTTCACTTGCAGTAGCATTAGTCTCAGACGTTGAAGCAGCGGTGGCAGCAGCTTGAGCAGCTACACGATCTGCATCTACACCAGCCTCACTAGTAGCAGCCGCAGATGCACTTCCAGCAGAAGAAAGAGCAGAATAAGCAGAAGCAGTCTCTGCGGACTCAGCATTTGTCTCAGCTGTCTCAGCATTTGTCTCAGCAGTTTCAGCAGCTGCCTGTGCAGCCAAAGCAGCAGCCTTAGCAGCTTCTACATCTGACAGGTAGTCAGTACCATTAATCAGCAAACCAGCTGCACCAATAATGTTATTACCATTAAGGTCTAGGTCTGCTTCCATAGCATTCGGAGTACTGCCATCCAAAGACAGAGTATTATCGAAACTATCACGGAGGGCTTCGAAGTTAGCATTAAGGGTTTCAGTAGAGTTAAACCCTGACTGCAAAGTAGTTACTGTTGGTTTCTTAGCCATTGTTATAACCAGACACGTTTAGGAGCAGAAGGTGTAACACCATGTGATACGTCTAGTGCTTCGGTTTCATCACGAAGAAAATCTCCAGTTAGACGAATGTTGACATGCCAGCCTGTCATAGCTACCATCTCAGGGTACTCCATACCATCAGACGTCAGGGTGTTACCTGTAGGCTCCTGTAAGACCCCTACTACGTCGATGGAGTAGTCTGAGGTGCTACTCACAAACTCGCCTTCCTCGTCCTCGCCTTCCTCGTCGTAAAAAGCAGATAGGACTGTAGCCATATCCGCTTCGCTTGTTAGCTTCAAAAAGAAGTCAGTCTTGATTACATTTTGTTCTTCTATCATGTTGATGCCTCCACAATACCAGTGTCTGTTAAGTCTTCATCCCACATACGGAACTGTCCGATTGTACCCATGAATGTGCTACCAAGGAGTAAGTTAGTAGATGACAAGTTAGGGAGGGCCGTTGGTGTGGTGTTGGCTGTTAGTGCTGTACCATCTATAGCTCCGTTGAGGAACGTAGAGCCGTGACGTGATGCAAAGTTAAACGGTACGTTGGTGTCAGGAGAGTATGAAGTATTAGGTCCAGTTACAGCGTCTAACACTTTGCCGCTTTCTTGCACCCAATAAATCGCCCCTGTTCTTGCTTGGTATGTCGAAAGCATTGAGTAAATATTGTTGGAATTGTCTAAATGCCAGCTAAAGAATTTACCATTATCACCATCAGTATCAGCATATGTCATCTTACCATCCATCTGGATAGACATGTTAGTAGAGCTATACGGTAGGTTGGCTGCAGGGACTGTTAGCAAGTCAGCAGCACGAGTCGCCGCCGAACCTGCTGTTGGAATGTAGCTTGATGGGGTTGAGCCGACTTCTAGTTGTGCGCCATAGACTAAGATACCAGATGTACCGTCGCCTTGAAAGGATTTGAAACCATAAGAAGAAGGAGTGTAGGTTCCTGTGTCAGAAGCACCTACGACAAAGTATTTCTCACCATCTCCGCTAATTGAAACTCTGTAAAAAGAACCTACAGGCTCAACAGTAGCCGTCTTTGATTGTGAACCAGCAGAATACACAGCCGTTTGTGTACCATCAGACAAGTCAATAACAACAGCATAGTAGTTGCTGCTGCCGTTCAACCCAGCACAAATCGTAGCAAAGCCGTAACCCGCAGAAGCCACATAAACAGAGACTGAGTGGTCTGTATTGGGGAGGTTGGGGATTTGATAGGTGTAGTGAACACCAGAAGAAGTGTTAGGAACAACTTTGTTTGCGTTGGAGGTTCCGTCAGGGGACACACCTGCATTTGCTGTATTAGAGTTTTCAGTGGTTATCCAAGACGCACCCGTAAGGTCATTAGAATAAGTAAGCAAGTTAGTACGAGCTTCACTCTCGTGGAGGATACCTTCGTTAACCCAAGCTGTGCCATTGAAGCGGTGGTGGCCTACACGAGGACCATAGACAGCAGTAGTCGTAGTTGGGACGTAGCTGTCACCTGTCTCTGAGTTGTTTACCATGCCACCGAGGCTACTGCGGTACATGTGTGCGCCATAAATCTCAAATTCACCTATTTGGGCGGCAGGGCTGTTTTGGTTGTACTTCCCAATCATAAAGAACAGTCCAGTGTCATTACCTAGAACAGTAGCCTCAAATGTAACTAACGTCCAAGTGGAGGTTACAGTTAGATTGGTCTGTGGTGCGTTGTTTGCACCGTTTGTGCGACCATTTAAGCTGAATGTAAGAGAAGTAATAGTGTCACTACGAACCCATGCGGCAAGAGTCACCTTATCTCCTGCAATAACCGCAACTGTGGACAAGTTGTAAAGGTGTGAACTTGTACTATTGAAGTTAACTGTGGAGGCTGTGTTAGCTATACCCGTAGGTCCATCTACAGCATTATCAACAACAATTGCGTTCTTGTTCCACGTACTAAAGGTGTTTGATTTTGTGATGATGTTATGTGGACGCCACTTCAGCAAGCCATCACTATCAACCATAGTTGCATTAGAGGAAGCTGTGTGAGTAATAGATGCAGCAAACGTAGAGGCAGTTGCACTCTTACGGTAGTAGTTTTCCTTAAAGTCAAACACCAAGGCTGGATCAAAACCATTAATAATATACGAACTTAGTGCAAACACTGAAGTACCATTACGTAAGTCTCGCATAGCTTCATAGTAGCTACCGTACTTAAACGTTAGGTATGCATGAATACGTTCATTCAAGGAACCTGTGTAACCTAAGTCACCCATAGCCTTAAAGTGCATATCATTAATAGAACCAGTGTAACCCTGACTCCTGAAGTACTGTAAGTCTTCATCTACTGTTGGAAAGAAGAGCATTAGTCTGTTATCCTTTATAAAAGAAAGTATAAACAAGAGAAAGGTTACAGTGTGCTTTAAAGGATAGCAACAACACAAACTGTAACGGAGTCAACTTGCTTTTAGTTTATTAAACCTATTCTATTGGCATCGTCTTCTGTATCAGCTTTATCCATAGCTGCTTGCTTCAAAACACCATCAAGCTCATCCCTAGATGGACGACCTCTCTTCTTATCGTTACCCTCTAAGTACCCAGCATCTGCTAAGTACTTCTGAGCATTGTAACTAGCCTTACCCTCATTAAGATCATTGATCATGTT